>Ga0265323_10000003_pt1 | contig 200487 bp, 153 predicted proteins | sample 41225metaG_FD_193580 | JGI IMG/M metagenome (GOLD analysis project Ga0265323, IMG submission 193580) | Rhizosphere microbial communities from Carex aquatilis grown in University of Washington, Seatle, WA, United States - 4-12-25 metaG | ecosystem: Host-associated > Plants > Roots >...
CCACTCCAGAACCGCTGGTTTCCGGTGCAACCTCCGTGAATCCTTCGGTTGGGGCGGGCGAAGAAAAGGAAGAGCCGGGAATTGCTTTCATCAAGGCGCCAATGGTTGGGACGTTCTATAGGTCTCCGTCCCCTGAAAGCCCACCATTCGTAGAGGCAAACACAAAGGTCGAGGAGAACTCTGTGGTCTGCATCATCGAGGCGATGAAGATCATGAATGAAATCCAGGCCGAGGCAAAGGGCGCGATCTTGGAGGTTTTGGTCGAGAACGGCCAACCCGTCGAATACGGTCAACGATTGTTCAAGATCAGACAGGCTTGACCGGAAGCCGATTTTCCGCGCTTTCCCGCATTCGAGCTGATCCTATTCGCCAGCATGACAGCTGAGTATCGGTGGTGTTTTTGTTCATGATCCAAAAGATCCTAATTGCTAATCGCGGCGAAATCGCGCTTCGTATCGTCCGTGCCTGTAGAGAGTTAGGAATCAAGACACTGGCTGTGTATTCAGAGGCCGATGTCCAGTCGCTCCATGTTCAACTTGCCGACGAGGCGATCTGCATCGGGGGTGCCAAGAGCAGCGATAGCTATATGCGCGCTGATCGCATTATCAGCGCGGCAGAGATTGCGGATGTCGATGCAATCCACCCGGGCTACGGCTTTCTTTCCGAGAATAGCAAGTTCGCTGAGCAGTGCGAGTCCTGCAATATCAGATTCATCGGTCCCAAGTCGCAAACGATAAAGATAATGGGCGATAAGGCGGTGGCGCGGCAAACCGTTGCAAAGGCCGGAGTGCCGACTGTCCCCGGTTCGGACGGACCGATTGATTCCGAATCGGAGGCAATCAAGGTGGCGCGCAAGATCGGCTATCCGATCATCATCAAGGCCGTCGCCGGCGGAGGGGGACGCGGGATGCGAATAGCCCACAACGATGTTTCATTCGCCAAAGAATACCACACTGCACGGGCCGAAGCTGAGAAGACTTTCAACAACGCGTCTGTTTACATCGAAAAATATATCCAGAACCCCCGCCACATCGAGTTCCAGATCCTGGCCGACGCACACGGAAATGTGGTCCACCTCGGCGAACGCGATTGCTCTGTTCAGCGTCGCCACCAGAAGCTGATTGAGGAATCACCGTCGCCGTTCCTTAAGCCTGACCTCCGCAAGAAGATGGGCAAGGCTGCAGTGCGCGCTGCGGCAGCGGCGGGATATGAAAACGCGGGCACGATCGAGTTCATCGTCGATTCACAAGGAGACTTCTTCTTCATCGAGATGAACACGAGGATTCAGGTGGAACATCCTGTTACTGAAGAAATTACAGGTATTGATCTCGTAAAAGAACAGATTCGCATCGCCTCGGGCGAGAAGCTCAATTTCGACCAGAAGGATGTCGAGTTTCGTGGCCATGCGATCGAGTGCCGCATCAACGCGGAAGATCCCGCACGCAGTTTCACTCCATCTCCCGGAACTATTGGTCTTTACTATGCCCCTGGTGGCCACGGTGTCAGGGTCGATTCGCATGCCTATAGCGGTTACACGATTCCGCCGTACTATGACTCCCTGATTGGCAAGCTGATCGCTCACGGAGATAATCGTAAGATGGCGCTCGAGCGAATGTATAGCGCTCTCAGTGAATATCTTATTCGCGGCATTAAGACGACGATTCCGCTTCACAAGGCCATTTTGAGCGATCCTGTGTTCATCGCTGGTAAAGCGACCACTGCCTACCTCGATGAATTCCTGAGTCGAACGCCTGCCGACTTGTTCTGAACCGCGACGATTCGGGCTGCTTGCGTTACAGCAGGGACGATCCCGACGCCGCATTCCGTGTGATGGCGTGCGCCATTCGCGCAGGGCCTGTTTCCGGTCAGTCGTGGCGGATTAACAGCAAGTCTGCCCGTCCGGCCAGGCAGTCTTCAAACACGATCCAACGTGGCTCATCAATCACGGCAATCATCTCCGCGATCGCGTCCACAGCCGCCAGCCCCGCCTCGAACTTGCACTCGACTACCGACATGGATTCGAAGATCTGGCCGGCATGACCTGTGCGCAACCGGATTCCTATTGAGCCGAGCCGGAAGCAAGCCGTTCCCCCGACCGGGCGCTGCGCAATCAAAACCGGTTGCGGCAATGCGGTCTTCCTGCTCCCATCCAAGGGACAGGTTGCGCATCTTCGTCCTCGGGACAGGCTGTCCGTTTCCGTCAATGGTCTTCGGCCTGTGACACTTTGAATATGAACCCACGATTTCTGCTCGCTTCTTTGGTTGCGCCGATCGGTGTCGCGTGCGGTGAACCGCCCGTCGTCAACCCGGCGGACTCGACAGCGGAGCCAAAGTCCGCAGCCGTCCTGCGTATCATGGAACGGGTGGCCGACTGGCAGCTTGCCAATCCCTCAACCCATGCCGCGACTGACTGGACCCAGGCCGCCGGATACGCAGGAATGATGGCGCTTGCCGACCTCTCTGCCAGCCCGCGCTTTCTCGATTCCATGCTGAAGATGGCGAGAACAAATGAATGGAAACTCGGGCCTCGTCTCTACCACGCTGACGACCATTGCGTGGGGCAAACCTACGCCGAACTCTTCTTCCGCTTCAAGGACCTCTCGATGATCGCACCAATGCGGGAGCGATTCGATTCGATCCTCGCCCATCCGAAGGACGGCGACCTCGACTTTGACGCGGTCCGAAATCCCGACCGGCTCGACCGTTGGTCGTGGTGCGATTCGCTCTTTATGGCTCCACCGGCCTGGATTCGCCTCTATTCGGCGACCGGCGAAAAAGCATATCTGAACTTTGCGGTCGGCAAATGGTGGCAAACCTCGGATTTCCTCTACGACCGCGACGAACATCTCTACGTTCGCGACAGCACCTATTTTTCCCGCCGCGAGGCGAACGGGAAAAAGGTTTTTTGGAGCCGCGGCAATGGATGGGTGCTCGCCGGCCTCGTCCGCATGCTGCAATACCTGCCCGCCGACGACCCGTCCCGGCCGCGATTCCAGCGGCAGTATTCCGAAATGGCTGACAAGATCCTGAGCTGCCAGCAGACAGACGGGCTTTGGCGCGCCAGCCTGCTTGACCCGGCAGACTATCCGCTCAAGGAAACCAGCGGATCGGGTTTCTACTGCTACGCGCTCGCTTGGGGCGTCAACCAGGGTCTTCTCGATCGCGGCCGGTTTGAGCCGGCGATTTTGAACGCGTGGCAGGGTCTCGCCGCATGCGTCACGAATGAAGGACGGCTCACTCACGTTCAGCCGATCGGAGCCGATCCAAAGCAATTCAATGAGGCCGCCACCGAGACCTATGGAATCGGCGCCTTCCTGCTCGCAGGGAGCGAAGTTTTCCGACTTCTCAGGAGTGAAGCATCTCCCGCAGCCAGTCTGTCCAAGGCCAAATAATCTGAAATGAACACCCTGAAGGAATTCATGGAACGCGATGCATTTGTGAAGCACTGCGGCATCGAACTTGTGTCGTTCGCGCCCGGCCACGCCGTCACGCGCATGACCGTCCAGCCGTGGCACCTCAACGCCGTCGGTATCGTCCAGGGCGGCGCGATCTTCACCCTTGCCGACTATGCCTTCGCAGTGGCATCGAATGCCCACGGAACCGTCGCCGTCGGGATCAACGTCAGCATCACGTACATGAAGTCGGCGAAGACTGGCGTGTTGACAGCCGCGGCGCGCGAAGTGGCGCTGAATCCGAAGCTGGCCAGCTACACCGTCGAGGTCACGGATGAAACCGGCGGGCTTCTTGCAGTGTTCCAGGGGCTGGTCTATCGCAAACAGCAGATCATCGGCGATGCGCCGGGCAAACAGCCGGACCGGCCATGATGAACCCTGCCGATGACAACCTGCGGCTTGATGCCGCCGAGCTGCGCGTGCTTGGCTCGCTCGTCGAAAAGGCCGTGACGACGCCCGACTACTATCCGCTCTCGCTCAACGCGCTCCTCAATGCCTGCAACCAGTCGTCCAATCGCGAACCTGTCGTGAGCTTCGGCGAACCGACCGTGCTCCGCGCAGTCGCATCGCTGCGGGACAAGAAGCTCGTTTTCGTTTTCGAAGGGGCCACAAGCCGGGTGCCGAAATACGGACAGCGACTGGCGGATGCCCTCGGATTGTCCGCACCACAAGTCGCCGCGCTCTGCGTTTTGATGCTTCGCGGTCCGCAGACCGTTGGGGAGATCCGCGGCCGATCCGGCCGTTTGCACGATTTTTCCAGTCTCGAAGAAGTCGAATCGACACTTGAGGGCCTGATGGCACGGTCACCCGTGCCGTTGGTGGAACGCCTGCCCCGGCAAACCGGATACAAGGAATCGCGTTGCGCGCATCTGCTGGCCGGCCACGCCGAGGTAAGTCCGCCGGACGTTGAGCCCGCAATGCAACCGCCCTCCGACATCGGTCGGCCTGATGATGGGCGGGTGGCGCACCTCGAAAAGGAGGTCGACGCGTTGCGCCAGGAACTTTCCGCGCTGAAAACGGAGTTCGCCGAATTCAGAAAACAGTTGGAATAGGCAGGCGATTCCGCCTCGATCCGCCGGACGATCAGATTCCCGTGTGGCCGAACCCGCCGGCCCCGCGCGAGGTCTCCTCAAGCACATCGACAGCGACGGCCGGACACATCTCGACCCGGTAAACTCCCAGTTGGGCAATGCGATCGCCCCGCTTGAAGGCAAACGGTTCATGCCCGTGGTTCATGAGAATCACGCCCACTTCTCCGCGATAATCGGCATCGACCGTGCCGGGCGAGTTCAACACCGCCACACCCTTCTTCAGCGCAAGCCCGCTCCGGCTTCGCACCTGCACTTCAAACCCCCGGGGGACCGCGACAGACAGGCCCGTCTTTACCAGCACGCGGTCGCCGGGCGATATCACGCCATCCATGTCCGCGCACACATCGAAGCAGCTCGCATTCTCGGTGGCTCGCGCCGGAAGCGTTGCCGTGGGAGTCAGAAACTTGACGTGCAACTGGATCAAACTGGATTCCATGGGTCGATTCTTGTTCGGTAATACAAGTTCAGATCGCTGTTTCTCCCGTCAAGCAAGCCCGGGGGTCCCAATCAGTTCTTGAACCGGACCACCATCGTATGGTGATACGTCTGGCCGGGCCGCAGAACAGTGCTCGGAAAATTGGGATGATTGGGGGCATCCGGAAAACCCTCGGTCTCGAGGCACAATCCGGTGCGGAACTGATATTTCGCACCCTTCTTTCCATTCGCGCTGCCGTCGAGAAAATTGCCGCTGTAGAACTGAACCCCCGGCTGGTCGGTCAGGACTTCCATAACCCGTCCGCTCGTGGCCTCCGTCACAACCGCCGCCTGGTGGAGCCCGGGACCGCCGCGCAACACCCAGCAATGATCGTAGCCGCCGCCAAACTTAAGCGCCTCGAAATCGGCATTGATCCTCGCTCCGATCGCCGTCGGAGTGCGAAAATCCATCGGCGTGCCCGCGACGGGAGCAAGCTGACCGGTGGGAATCAGCCCCTTGTCAGTCGGAAGATAGGAGTCCGCCGGCAGCATCAACACATGGTCGGTGACCGGCTTCGTGGGATCACCGCTGAGATTCCAATAAGTGTGGTGCGCGAGATTGATGACCGTGGGCTTGTCAGTCGTCGCCGTGGCTTCCCAGATCAGTTCGTTCGCATCCGTCAGCCAGTAGGTAACGGTCGCCTGAAGGGTTCCGGGATAATTCTCCTCGCCGTCCTTGCTCGTGTAGCTCAGGGCGACGCCGCGGGCGCCTGCCTTGCTGACCGGCTCGCCGTGCCACAGCACTTTGTCGAATCCCTTCGCACCGCCGTGCAGGTGGCAGGGGACTCCACCGGGGGAGTTGTTTGTGGCGAGCGTGTATTCCTTGCCATCGAGCGTGAACTTCCCGTGCGCAATCCGATTGCCAAATCGGCCGACGCTCGCGCCGAAGTAGTTCGTGTTGGTGCTGCTCGTCCATCCGGCGAGCGCATCGTACCCGAGCGTAACATCGGCCAGCTTGCCCGAGCGGTCAGGCACATCAATGCCGACCAGGATGGCTCCATATTCAGTCACCTTGGCAATCAGGCCCTTGGTGTTGGTAAGCGTGAAGATCTTCACTTCACGGCCGTCGTCCAGTTTTCCGTAGACGGCAGATTGAACATCTGAGGCGGAAGTCAGGTTGCTCATGGTGACAATCGCAATGGCGGCAACAAACGTGAGTCCTTGTTTCATAAGGATGGGGGTGAGGTTGTACGGTTCGACCAACAAACGCCAATAATCCATCGGGTTCGAGCGTATTTTCGGGAATGGTCCGGAGGCGAGCGTCAGACGTCGAGAATCGCGATGCCGTGAGCCTCGAGTCGAACCGCCTTCGTCGTCTTGCCGTCGCCGAGCGTGATCACGGTATCCTGCGGTTCGCCGGCATTGTTAATCACGACCAGTTTCCCTTTTCCCGCAAAACAGGCGCACTCGGTGCGGACGTTGGACGTATTCCACACGGGCCATCGCGCCTCCTGTGCTGCGGCCCAGAAAAGGGCGCGATGAAGGAGGCGCGTGTTCTCCGGCGTGAATTTGAAACCGCTGAGATAGACGCTGCGCCCCTTGCCAAAACCATTGACCGCAATGCGCGGCGATCCCTCGCGGTCAGCCAGGACTTCGGTTTCCGGACCGAGGACGTAAATGCCGTCAACGTCCTTCCCAAAATCGGGGATGTCCGGCAGATCTGCGGTGATGAAATGCGGCGCGACCGGCGCCGGCGGCACGGAGTACTTGTACTTGCCGTTGGCCACGCGTTCCCCGCGATCGCGGTCGAGCCCGAATACGTGGGAAAGGGTGAAAAGCTGTCCGGGCCGCGACAGGGCGGACGGCTCCGCAACTCCGAGCAGCCCGCCGCCTTTCTGCACAAACCGCGTGAGAACTTCCTGCACCTTCGGGTCGGACCAGTAATGGCCGCCACTCCAGGCACTGCCCTCCCGGCCGCAGTTGACGACAACCTTCACCCCCTTCGGCACGCCGGCTTTGACGAGATCGTCGAAACTGATGAACTGAACGTCGACTGGCAGGCCGGCGAGCGACTCGATGAGCTCGTTGAGTTCGAGCCCATGCGTGAAGTGTCCGCTGCAGATCCAGGACCGCAGGCTGCCCCACGCCGTGAGCACGGCGACCTTGAACGGCGCAGTGTATGGCTTGTCGCCCTGGTGAAATGACTTCAGGAGCCGGAACTCCCGGATCAGCTGCTCAATGTAATCCTGGAAGTCCGGAAACGGTTCGACGAGGGAAAGATAGCCGCCCAAACCGATGCGGTCGATCGGCGCGCGGATGAGTCCGCGGCGGGCGTCGATCCAGAAGTTCTTTGCATCCAGCGTCGGGTTGCCGCCCTCCTTGAACGTTGGCTCGCCCTTCAGGCCGGTCGGAAACAGGTACGGATGCAGGCGCAGTTCGTGAGTCCTGACGCCGCGCGCATTCGCGCACAGGCGAACCTCGAACGCGTTGAACACGCACTTGATCAGCCCGTCGAAGCCGAACTCATGGAAGCGCGCGCTATTCGGCTCAACACCGATCCAGTGATCATCGTAAAAGACGTAGGCAAGCTTGTCGTATTTGTGGACAAGATCGATGCACTTGCGTCCAAACTGGATCACGAAATCGTGAATGAAATCCATGTAGTCGCGATAGCGGCGCGACGGCGCATTGTGCGTGGAGTTGTACAGGCCTCCATTGACAAAATCCTCGGACGTCAGCCGGTACCCGTATTTCTTCGCGAACAGATTGAGAGCCCGCGGACTGACCGTCATCTCGTAGTCGCCCCAGTCGGAATAGATGTCGCGCAGCTTCGCGTGGTCGGCGCCCCAGAACCATGAGAAATTGTAGAACATCGATGTGAAGCGCACGACGGTGGTGTCCGGGTGCCCGCGCAGCCATCCATCGAGAAAGTCAAGCAGCACCTTTTGCGTTTCGGGCTGCATTGGATCCACGGCGCCGAGGTGCTCGCGATCGCCCCAGTTGTTGGTGAGGTGATTGTACATCGAAATCTCCTCCCAGATCCGCAACGAAAGGAAGTTAACGGTGTACTTGTGACCGGGCGTCGCGCCCTTGATGGAGACCGTGCCGCGCCGCGCATTGAAACTCCACTGCCGCTTCGGCACCTCGGTTCCGGTTGTCCGGTCGAAAACCTGCCACCACGTCTTCGGGTTGGCCTCGGAGTTCACCGCGAATTGTTCGCGAAAATAGCCCCGCAGCAGCTCGATCGTCACGACGGCGGACTCGGCCACCACCGGAGAACTCATCAGGAAATTCTGCTGAAGCTTGTCCTGGTGGGTGCGAGCCCACGGCTGCACCGACCGGACCAGACAGAGCGTCGAATAGATGTCGTACCCGGCCTTGGTGATCTCGGGAGAAAGCTGGGTGCCGTCGCTGTCGCGAATCGTGTCGGCGCCCCATTTCTTGGCGAGCCGAAGCGTGAGTTCCTCGTGGCCGGCCTCGCCCGGAAGAGTGAAGCTGCCGGAACTGAGGGAAATGTCGTTCATGAAGATGCGTGTGTTTGATTGAGCCGGCCCAACCCTGAAATCGGGAACGTCAGTCAATTTCTACGGAGCCGGCGCTCCGTGCCAAGTATCCGCCGACTCTTACAGTTCGCCGTTCCCGCGCAAACAAGATTGCAGCGGCCGCCGTGCCTTGCGGCATTCTCGATTCGCTCTGGTTTCCTCCCGCGGAATTGAAGGAACTGATGCTGAAACGGGTTGCCGAGGCCGCCCCGGACGGACGGCGGCTGGCGTTCGAGGTGTCGGAGCAATATCCCGCCAACTGGCAGCAATCCATGCCCCTGGTGCTCGAAGCGCTCGAGGCCACCCGGGCCTGACCCTTCCGATCCGGCTTCCGACATCCGATATCGTAGCGGAGCCGTCCCTCGGCTTTGCTCGGGACCCTGAGCTCGTCGAACGGGCGTCTGGCTCCGACGGCGCGGGGCGCCTGCCACGCCGTAGCCTTGCGCGAAGGAGGGCCGCTACGATCGCGAGCCCCCGTCTGAGCAGCTTCAACAAGAGCGGATGTCCGCTCCTGCAATTACACAAACCCGGCTCAAGCGCCGAGGCTCTTCGCGGTTGCGATAAACGCCCTGATATTCTCAGTCGGCACGCCAGGAGGCAGCCCGCCACCGCAGGAGAGGATCAACCGCGACCGGTCCTGCAAACCCGCCACCAGAGCCGTGACAGCCCGCTCGACGTCAGCCGGCGTGCCCTGGGCAAGAACGTCGCGCGGCGGGATGTTTCCGAGCAGCGTGATCTGGCCGCCCGTCCATGTCTTCATGTCGTTGACGGTATGCTGCACTCCGAAATTGAGCAGATTGATTCCGGCTTGCGCCAGAAAAGGCGCCGCAACCTTGCACGGAGCGTCGTTGTGAAAGAACTTCACGGTGACATCCGTGGAATAGATCCGTTTGAGATACGGCAGACCGAATGTCAGGAAGTCGTTCTTCCCGATGAATCCAACAATGTCGTCGAGGACCAGTATGCCGTCGATTGAGGGAAAGCATTCGCGTTGGTAGGCGATCCACTCGACAAGAAAGTCGGTGACGACCGTCAGGAGCCGGTGAATTCGGACCGGATCAATCCTGAGCGCCTCCAGAAACTCGGTGGCGCCCATCAGGAATGAGGCGATGTTGAGCGGCCCGCGGGCGACTGCAAAACGGATCTGGTGGCCGGCCCGACCGATTTCGGGTTGCAGGTGCCGGAGTCGTTTCACGACAAACGGCAGCAGGCCATCCTTGCGCACATCCGGTTTCTCAAGGAGGTCCACTTCCTCCACCGACCGGAGCACCTTCTTGGCAAACGGGAATTCATTTTCATCCCAACTGCTGACGGCGCCGAATGCCGACGGCTCGGTGCACATGCCGTACTCCGACCAGAATCCCGGCAGAAACATCGTATCTGGAAACTCGGCAAGCGCCTTCAGATGCGCCGCCATCCACGTCCGCTCGTCAGTGAAATAGTCCAGGATCGTGTGTCCGGCCCAGTTTGGAAGCCACGGGCAGTCGATGATGAAACCCGTCGGCAGCGGCCGGAGTTGCTCGCCGCGGATCACCGCCAAAAGCGTCTCCCACTGTGGTGTTGTCATTTCGATCCTTCGGAATTCAAACGTCGGACCATCGCTGCGACAAATGCCGGGCTGGTGCCGCAACATCCTCCCACAAACGTTGCTCCGGCCGCGATCAGGTCCGGAACACGGGCGGCAAATTGCTCGGGCGACGTCCGGTAGACGGCGCGTCCGGCGACCAGTTCGGGCAAACCGGCATTTGGCTTGATCCAAAGTGGCCGGTCGGTCGCGGCACGCAGCCTGCGGCAGATTGGGATGTATCCGTCAATGCCGCGGCCGCAATTGGCGCCAAACACATCGGCCCCCGCCTCGACCAACGCCGCGACCGCCTGTTCTGGAGTGGTTCCCATCATCGTGCGGTCGCGCGCCGAACCCGAGTCGAAGAGCAGGCTGACCACAACGGGCAGGCCGGTTGCCTTCGCAGCCTCCAGCGCCGGTCGAATCTCGTTGAGATCGGAAAACGTCTCGAGCAGGAGCGCGTCAACGCCCTCGGCCGCCAGGGCGTTGGCTTGCTCGGCGAAAACCTCCCGCAGTTCCGCTTCATCGGTTTCACCCAGCGCCAGCATTCTGCCGGACGGGCCGATCGACGCAAAAACACGCGCCCGGCTGCCGGCGGCTCGCCGCGAAATCTGCGCGCCCGCGCGGTTGATCGCGGCCACCTGATCCCCAAGTCCGTGCGCCGCGAGCCGAAGCCGGTTCGCCCCGAACGTATTCGTCAGGATGACCTGACTGCCCGCTTCGACGTAGGCGCGTGCCACGGTCTCAACTCGCGCCGGCTGGGTCAGATTCCAGCCGTCGGGGCATTCGCCAGCAGCCAGACCCTGGGCCTGCAACTGCGTGCCCCACGCGCCATCGGTGACGATCGGCCCTGGCAGCAGGCTCTGAAAGAATGAATGCATGATGGATCGCGTTTCCCGCAACAATTCACAAACCGACCAGCCGCCGGGCGAGCGGCACCGACGAGGCCGCATTCTCGCCATAGCCATCGGCGCCGATGGCGTCGGCGAACGATTGCGTGACCGGCGCCCCGCCGATCATCACCTTCACCCGATCGCGCACACCCGCCGAGCGGAACGCATCGATCGTGGACTTCATCGCGGGCAGCGTCGTGGTCAGCAAGGCCGAGAGGCCGACGATCTGGGCTTTCCTTCCCTCGACGGCAGCAATGAACTTCTCCGGCGAAACATTGACGCCGAGATCGATGACCTCGAAGCCTCCGCCCTCGAGCAACGCCGCCACGAGGTTCTTTCCAATGTCGTGCAGATCGCCCTGCACCGTGCCAAGCACGACCCGCCCTGTCGGCTGCGCACCCTGCTTCGCCAGTAGCGGCCGGATAACCGTGAACACGTCTTTTGTTGCGCGGGCCGAGATCAGCAGTTCCGGAACGAAGTAGTCACCCGCTTCGAAGAGGCGGCCCACCTCGCTCATCGCGGGGCTGATGCCATTCAGCACCAAATCGAGCGGATCGGCCCCGTCATCCAGCGCCAGTCGGGCGGCGGCAACTGCTCCAGCGGAATCGCCTGCAAGCACGGCTTCCCTGAGTTTTCCGAAGTCGTTCATGTCGTCGTGAAGAGGAAATGGATGCCGCCACAAGGGCCTGCGGGGCACCTGGTGGCCATCCCCGCGGCACCATCAAATCCGGTGCGCTCCGCCGGTCCAAGCAAGAAACGCGAAGACCGTTTCGCCCGGCGACATCGCCGGGCTTCTCGAAACTGCCCGCCGCGCCTCGGCCCGCACCGTCAACGCGCTCATGACCGCCACCTACTGGGAGGTTGGCCGGCGCATCGTCGAGTTCGAACAAGGCGGCAGCGAGCGGGCGGAGTATGGCATGAAGCTTGTGGAACGGCTGTCGGCCGATCTCACGAAACGGTTCAGTCGTGGATTTGGTCAGCGAAATGTCGAGTGTATGCGGCTGTTCTATCTCGCTTTTCCCAGCCCTTTGGCCGCCTCCCGGGAAGCGCAGACAATTCCGCAGACAGTGTCTGCGGAATTGCTGCAGCGACAGCCGCCAATTGTGCAGACAATGTCTGCAGAATCATCATCGGCCGACAGAAAACGTTCGACACCGTCGCATGAATTGGAGGCACACCAAATTTGGCAGACAACGTCTGCAAAATCTTCGTCAGAGGTATCCCAGACGCCGTCTGGAATATCTCCCCAACCACCCACCCCCCTTCGCGACCTTGCCCGGGCCTTTCCGCTGCCGTGGTCGCATTATGTTTTGCTCCTCGGCGGCGCCCGTTCGCCGGAGGCGCGGGAGTTCTACCACGCCGAGGCGCTGCGGGGCGGGTGGTCGGTGCGGCAACTCCGCCGGCAGATCGACAGCCAATTTTACGAACGCACAGCGCTCTCGCGCAACACGGCGAAGATGCTCGGCCGCGGGGCGAAAGCGGAGCCCGGAGCCGTGGTGTCCGCCGACGAGGAGGTGAAGGATCCGCTCGTGCTCGAATTCCTCGGACTTCGCGACGAGTATTCCGAGTCCGACCTCGAAGGCGCGCTCATCCATCACCTTGAACATTTCCTGATCGAACTTGGCAACGACTTCGCCTTCGTCTCCCGCCAGCGTCGGCTGCGGATCGACGACGAGTGGTACCGCGTCGACCTGCTGCTTTTCCACCGGCGGCTGCGCTGCCTCGTCGTCATCGATTTCAAGCTCGGGCGCTTCACCCATGCGGACGCGGGACAAATGCACCTTTACCTCAACTATGCCCGCGAGCACTGGACGCAGCCCGGCGAGCAAGCGCCCGTCGGTCTCATTCTGTGCTCCGGCAAGGGCGAATCGCTTGTGCGCTACGCCACCAATAACCTGCCCAACAAGGTCGTCGTCCGCGAATACATGACCGCGCTTCCCGGCGAAAAACGCCTCGCCGCAGAGATTGCCGCCGCCCGGAAGAAACTGGAGGCGCGGCGATGAAATCCCCCTGACCCAAAGTCCGCCTCGGCGAGGTGCTGCGGCGCTCGGAGGAGACCGTGGTGCTTCAGCCGGATGCAAGCTATCGCGAGGTGACAGTAAAGCTGTGGGGGAAAGGCGCCATTCTCCGAGGCATCGTGACCGGGGCGGAGATCTCCAGTTCACGACGGTTTGTGGCGCGAGCGGGGCAATTCATTCTATCGCGTATCGACGCGCGTAATGGAGCCATTGGCATCGTGCCGCCGGAGTTGGACGCCCAGTTGCCCGCCATCCTCGACCGGGCTTTCAAAGGAGAACTCTGAATGAAACCTGCCTGGACCACGCGCCAGGGCCAGTTTCTGGCCTTCATCCATCAATACGGCTTGGTAAACGGTTGCGCTCCTGCTGAGGCGGACATGCAGCGGTTCTTCCAGATTACGCCGCCGAGTGTGCATTCGATGGTCCTCACGCTGGAACGGCGCGGATTCATCCGGCGCATTCCCCGCCAGGCGCGCAGCATCACGCTGATCGTTCCACCGGAATCATTGCCCCAACTGAAGCGCATCCAGCACTGATTTCATTGATTCCATGCCCGGCAATTAGGGAGGCGAGCAGCATCTCCTCTGCTACCTCAGCGTCCTCCTGTAAAACCAATCGCTGCAAACGCAGGGATCCGCCCTGCACGCAAGCGTGTGGATCTGGGTTTTGTACATGGCGCCAGCGAGCGATGGTCACGTCCACTCGCTGGCGCTCGCGGCCACTCCTTTTGAATCCGGACTAATCCGCCTTTGTCTCGGACAGCGCGCGCTGGGTGGCCGCCAGCAGGGCGTCGGGACCGACGGGTTTCCCGGTCGCGTTCCTCATCCAAAGATCCGGCGCCAGATTCCCGAATTTCGTCATGCGCTCGTATTCTCCGCCGAAATCGCCGGCCTTGCGGATCTGCTCCTCCACCTGAAATCCGATGAGATGCCCGATCGGATAATCCGGCAGGTACAGCATGTCGCTGATCATGTGCGAATAGATCGCCAGCAGCGTGACGTCGCGCCGTTGAAAAACGGGCGCGTAATAGCGATTCCAGAGATCGCGCGCGATCTGGACCGTCGCGGCCTTCAGCTCGGCCGGCGTGGCGTTGGGATGCTCGTACATCCAATGCCACACACCCATGTCGACCAGGGCCACCCCGGAAATCTCAGCGGTCGCCCAGAACGTGTCGAGCGTGCTGAGCGCTTCGCTGCGGGCATCCGGTTTGGTCAGGCCGAGCACTTCGAGATCATGGCCTTGGGTCATCATCGCGAGCGCCTCGGTAAAGGCGGTGTTGGGAACGCCGGCAAGCAGATGGTAGTCCACCAGGTTCATCGAAAACGTCTCCTCGACGTTGTGCCCCATCTCGTGCACCGCGATGTTGAAGCCCTTGTAGTTCATTCCATCCGGCCCGACGCGAGTGCGCAGACGGGCGTGCTGCCCGCTCATTCCCGGTGGCATCGCATGGCCGGGACCGCGGGACGGCTCGACGTCGATGTGCGCCTGCAGATAGGCGGCGCGCTCCGGGCTGAAACCGAGCTTCATCAGGATCTCCGGCATGCCTGCGTGATAGGACCCGGCAGTCGGATATTTCCGCCGCACGATCTCGTCGAGTTGCGACTCGGTATCGGTGCCGCGCGGCCGGAAGCCGCCGTACCAGATGTCGAATGGCTCGAGCGGGCGTCCCAGGCGTTGCTCGATTCGCCGGGCGACCCCGGCGAACTGCGGGGAACCAAGCACCTGTTCCAACATCGTCCGCACGCGGGCTTCGCTCATCTGGCGTCCAATATCGAACTGGCGCGCAATATACGTCGGCGCCGCGGGCGAATACGGGTCTGCCTGCCGTTGGGCACGGAAGATCGCAAGGAGCTTCGCGTAGCGCGTGTCCGGCTCCGCCGCATTCGTCACCTGGAGGCTGGCCGGCGCCGCCGGGCCGAGATCGGCCGCCGCCGAGGGCCTCACTTCATTGGTCACCGGATTCCAGTCCACCTGCGGATTGTTGATGACCGCCTGGGGAATCGTCTGGTCGATGATCCGTTCCATCACCTGCTGGATCATGCGCTGGCGGGCAAGCCCGCCGTCGGCACCGCCGTATTGCGCCTTGATCTCGTCGCGCAGATTCCAGTGCGTGATCAGGCGGAGGCCGGGTGGAAACAGTCGCGCACCGTCTGCAGCGAGAAGGTGGTGCATGCAGACATTGTAGTCGTCGATGTAAAGTTCGGCATCGGCCTGCGCCTCCGCGATCGCCTGGTTGACCTCTCCCGGAATGCGCTGGGAGAACGCCTGCGCCAGGCGAACCTCGGCCCACTGGCGCCGCGACCACGTTCCGCCCTCGGAAAGCCGCTGGTCGAGCGTGGTGAGCGGGAAATTGAGGAGAACAACGAAGGCGAGCTTGTTGCGGAACCAATCGTCCACAAGGTGGGCGTTCGGTTCGTCGGCAGCGAACAGTTCGTCGAACGCCCGCACCGCACCGGTGTCCAGGTCGACCGGCTTCTTCAATTCGTAGCGGAGCTCCGAAAAATGACCGTCGAACTGCGCCAGCATGTGATCGAAACGATCAAACATCGCATCGAGCGCGGCGGGGTCTGCGGCAAACTGCCGGCGTACGAATCCTTCGAACGCCGCGGCATCGCCGTCCCCCGTTCGCCAGAAATCGCCCATCTGAGCGAGGCCGCGCCGCAGCCGGGTGCGCTGGACCTCGCTGCATTTCGTGCCCAGCTCCGTCTCGACCTTGGCGGCCGTTTCCCTGAACCACGCCGGCGGGCCGGCTTCGGGTTCGGCCTGCAACATCGGGAGGCGGCAAACGCAGGCCGCGAGGAGGGAGGCGAGACATGCGCAGGGAAGATTCATGGGAAGGTGGATTTGCAGCGTATGCACAAATTAATGACAGACCAGGGTAAAGCGGCGTGTGCCCAGGAAATTCGAACACGTATCGTCGCGGATTGCAGGGGCAAGCCTCCGTTATCGCTCGAACGGGCTCCTCGCGGCGTCGGGGCCGTTCGCAAACTCGATCAGGTCGATCGCGTCCTGAACGGAAATGCGCAGGTCGTGGAGGTTCTTTGGGTTCAGCGGATCGGCGGATTCCACCGTCACGGTCCCCTGCCCGTCGCGGTCGACCGTAGCCCAGGCGTACAGGTGCTCGGCGTGCTCGAACGAGCGGTTCTGCACGAGCTCCGCGTACAACCCGCCGTCCGCGCCGTCGTTGATGTCCTCGAAGAAAATCCCGTGCAGCGTCGGACTGACCGCATGACAGAAATGCCCGACGTCGACCGTCAATGTCGCCCCCGGCGCGGCAGCCCGCCCGGTGAACGCAAGCGTGACAGCGAGAATTCCGGCCAGGCCGGTGAGTTTGAGGAGAGACATAAAACGACAAGGGACCTGCAATCCTTATCGATATTGGAGCCAGTCCAATTCCTCAATGGAGATTCAGCGCCCACAAGCCGTTGGAGCAACCGGCCGATCTCCCCGATCCGGCACGGGACGTGCTAGTCGTGGTAACACCTTCAGTCATAAATGTAACACAGACAAACCATGAAGCTCATCCGCCGCATCACCTGCATTGTCCTTCTCGCGGTCGCCGCCCTGCCTTTGGCGGTGCGCGCCGCCCCTCTCAAAATTGCGTACAGTGACTGGCCCGGCTGGGTCGCCTGGGAGGTTGCAAACCAGAAAGGCTGGCTGAAGGACGCCGGGGTCGATGTCGAGTTTCTCTGGTTTGAATATGGTCCCTCGATGGACGCCTTTACTGCGGGCAAGGCCGACGCCGTCATGGTCACCAATGGCGACTCGCTCGTGACCGGTGCAAACGGGGCGAAGAACATCGTGATCATGCTCACCGACTACAGCAACGGCAACGACATGATCGTGGCCAAACCGGGGATCAAGTCGCTCGCGGAGCTGAAGGGCAAGAAGATCGGCCTCGAAGTCGGCCTCGTCGAGCACCTGATGCTCCTCAATGCGCTGAAGAAGATCGGCCTGAGCGAAAGCGACGTCACGATTGTCAACACGCCCACCAACCAGACCCCGCAGGTCTTCGCCTCCGGACAGGTGGACGCGATTGCGGCCTGGCAGCCCAATGCCGGCCAGGCGCTCAAGGCCGTCGCCGGCTCGACCGCCATCTACACGAGCGCCAACGTGCCCGGACTGATTTACGACACCATCGTCGTCTCGCCACAGAGCCTCGCGCAGCACCGGGCCGACTGGACGAAGCTGGTCTCCGTCTGGGACAGGACGCTCGCCTACATCATGGATCCCGCCACGAAGGATGACGCCCTGAAGATAATGGCAGCACGCACCGGATCCACGCCGGCCGACTACGCGGCGTTCATCGGCGGCACCCATTTCCTCTCGCTGTCCGACGGCGCCAAGATCATCGCCGCGAAAGGTCCAGGCTTGGACTCCCTTGCCGGGTCCTCGGCGACCGCCAACGAATTCAACGTGAAGAACAGTGTCTACAAGGATTCACAGGACGTTGTTGCCTACATCGACCCAACTCTCACGACCGAAGCCATCGCCGCGAAGAAATAGGTCATCAATCCGGCAAACCAGCGCACCGTTCCGCCACATGTCCCGTACCCGCTGGTTTGCCATCGGCCAGCAACTGGCGTCGCGTGCACGCGTGGCCCTGACGTTGCTGTCCTTTCTCCTGCCTCTGATTGCCTGGTCGCTCGTGAGCTATGTTCCCTGGATCTGGCATCCGCTGATCCGTGTGGGTTCGCCCGGAGATGTCGCCTGGTTCAAGCAGGGCCTGCTTGTCGACCGTGCGGTCTTCGCCGAGGAGAATTCAAAGGTTGCGGCAGCCGGAGGCCGCCTGTCGGAGGGCGTCAGGGCCAACCCGATCTTTCTGCCGGCACCCCACGCTGTCGCGAAGGCGTTCTATACTGCCTTTCACACCCCGCCGATCCTGCGCGACGAACTCTGGCTCCACCAAAGCCTCGCATTGAGCATCAAGACGATATTCCTCGGATTCGCGATCTCGTCGGTCGTCGGGGTTCCCCTTGGCATCCTGTGCGGCGCATACACGCCGGTTTCCCGGCTGGCGGAACCGGTCATCGATTTCGTGCGCTACATGCCGGCTCCTGCGTTCGGGGCACTCGCCGTCGCCGTGCTCGGCATCTACGACGCCCCCAAAATCGCAATCATCGTGATCGGCACCTTCTTTCAGCAGGTTCTCGTGATTGCCAACACCGTCCGCCGGCATGATCCGGCGTTGATCGAGGCCGCGCAAACCCTCGGAGCGCGTCCGCGCCAGTTGCTGCTGCGCGTCGTGGTGCCGAGTTGCATTGTCGATCTGTACAATGACCAGCGCATACTTCTCGGCTGGGCGTGGACCTATCTGATTGTGGCCGAGATTGTCGGAGTGAGCAGCGGCATCACGTTTTTCATCAATCAACAGGCCAAGTACCGTAATTTCGAAAACGTCTACGCCGCCATCATCATCATCGGCATCATCGGCCTCGGCACGGATCAGGCGCTCTCCCTGGTCGGCCAGCACCTCTTCCCATGGAGGCAGACCCGGCCCAGCCAGCTCGCCGCCTTCCTCGGACGGCTCTTTTCGATGCGCAATGTCCCCGTGTTCTTCCGCCCGCCGGGCCCGCCAACTGAGTCATGACATCGCTTGCGACAGCCAACCTGCCCGATCACCGCTCGCAATCGCCCGAGGTTGCCGAGCGATTCCGACGATTGAAGGAGCGCCCCGTGGTCCTGGAAGTCGAGCAGCTGGGCCGCCAGTTCAACGGCCAGAACGGCCCCATCACCGCCCTCCACGACATCTCCCTCCGGGTTCACCGGCGCGAGTTGGTTTGCGTCATCGGTCCCTCCGGCTGCGGCAAATCCACGCTCATCCGCATCGTCGCCGGACTCGACGAACCCACCGCCGGGCGGATGCTGGTCGATGGAAAGGAAACCCGAGGCCCCTGCCCGGAGCGCGGCATGGTCTTCCAGGGCTATACGCTCTTCCCGTGGCTCACCGTGAAACGCAATGTCATGTTCGGCCTGGAAATGGCCGGCATGGGCCGCGACCTCGCCGAGGCCGAAGCGCGTCTGTGGATCCAACTCGTGGGCCTGAACAAATTCAGCGACAGCTTTCCACACCAGCTTTCCGGCGGCATGAAGCAGCGCGTTGCCATCGCCCGCGCCCTTGCCCCCAATCCGCGCGTCCTGCTCATGGACGAGCCTTTCGGCGCCCTCGACGCCCAGACGCGGGCCCAGATGCAGGCGCACCTCCTTGAGATATGGCGCAATGTCGACGTCACCATCCTGTTCATCACACACGATCTTGACGAAGCCATATTCCTCGCCGACCGGATCGTGGTCCTCAAGGCCCACCCCGGCGAAATCCAGGAGATCATTGAGGTCCCCGTCCCGCGACCGCGCAACCTTGCGCAGGTGAGTTCCCCCGAGTTCCTCGCCACCCGCCGCCGCCTCGAAGAATTGATTCATCCCCGCGAGGCCAATGCGCCGATGGAGAAACTGCCCTTCATCCGGATGACCAATGTGGGCGACGACGTGGAATGAACCGGAAGCATGAAACCATGATATCGCCCAACTCTCCATCCACAGGAACACCTCCGACGCCTCACGCGGCCGCCAGCTCCCCGTCCCGACAACGGCCCACGCTCGCCCGTTTCAGCGTTTCCGTGCCCTCCAGCCTGCTCGACGAACTCGACAGCATGGTTGCGCGCCGCAGGCTGCCCAACCGTTCCCACGCCATCGCGGAGATGGCCCGTGAGCAATTGGACGAACACGCGCGGAATCTCGGGACCACGAGCATGGCTGGCACCGTGAGCCTGGTTTACGATTACCGGAAACGAAACCTCCAGCGCAGACTCGCCGACATCCAGCACCAAAATTACCTCATGGTCGTCACGTCGATGCACGTCCATCTGGAGCACCACCATTACCTCGAGGTGCTCCTCGTGCAGGGTCAGCCCCATGCCCTGCGGGCACTGGCCGACACGCTGGCCGCCTGCAAGGGCGTCGAACACGCCCACCTCCAGCTGACGGCCACCGCGATGCCGCCACTCCTCTGATCCGGCCGCCGGGGACGATCCAACCACCCTCCCCGGACGGGCTCCGATGGAACACGAAAACACAAAATCGTAATACCACGCCGCATGAATCCCACAAGCCAGCCAGCACTGACAGCCGCGGTCTACGCCAAGACCCTCACCCACGCCGGCATGTGGTCCGGCATCATCTCCCGCGGCAAGACGCTGCGCCTCACGGACCTTGAGGGGGGGGCCAATGTCGGCGTTCTGCTCTACAACGCCGATGTCACGACCGAACGGTACAACCTGCCCGACACGCTCAAGGGCCAGCACATCTTCTACCTGCGGCACCCCGACTGCCTGCACTCCGACATGGGGCGCGTGCTCGCCTCGATTACGGCGGACACGGTTGGCTGGCATGACACCGTCTGCGGAGCATCCGACGCGAAGCTCGTCGCGGCCCGATACGGCGTGAAGGATTACCAGACTGCCCGCAACGACTGGCACCGGAACGCCCGCGACTGCTTCCTCATCGAACTCGCCAAGTGGGGCCTCGGTCAGCGCGACCTCGTCCCCAACCTCAATCTCTTCAGCAAGGTCACCGCCGACGAAGCGGGCCGGCTCACGTTTGCACCCGGCAACTCAAAGGCCGGCGACCATGTCGATCTTCGCTTCGAACTGGACACGCTGGTGGTCCTCAACACGTGCCAGCACCCGCTCGACCCCGATCCGCGGTTTCACCCCCGTGAAGTCCGGCTCGAGGTGTTCCTTTCCGCGCACCCTCCGGCGGACGATCCCTGCCGCCGCTCCTGCCCAGAAAACGAACGCGCCTTCCTCAACACCGAGAACTATGTCGCCCTGCGCACCGCCTGAACCGGATCCTTCCTCCATTCCTCTCCCAACCCATCGACCCGCCATGACCTCCAGCACCTTTGACCCGGCCACGGCCGTTTACCGTCACGTCATTCCCGCCGGCGATCCATGGACGCACGAAATCAAGCGCGGCCAGACGCTCCGCATCGTGGACCTTGAGGGTAACCAGGCTGCCGATACGCTCTTCTACGACGCCCACAATCCGGCCAACCGCTACAGCGCGTCCGATACGATCCAGCGGCAGGCTGCCCTTTATCTCAGCACGGGCACCCGCCTGATTTCGACGCAGGGAGACGAGTTGCTGACCATCGTCGCCGACACCTGCGGGCGGCACGACACGCTGGGCGGCGCCTGTTCGCGCGAAAGCAACACCATGCGCTACGGACTCGAAAAGGAATTCATGCACGCCTGTCGCGACAGTTTCATCTGCGGCGTCCACGCATGGAATCCGGATCTCGGGAAGCGGGATATCACCTGCAACATCAACTTCTTCATGAACGTGCCGGTCACCCCGGACGGACGGCTCACGTTTGCCGACGGCGTCTCCGCCCCCGGCCTTTACGTCGAGCTCCGCGCCGAGCGCGACGTTGTCTGTGTCATTTCCAATTGTCCGCAGCTCAACAATCCCTGCAATGCCTACAACCCGACTCCCATCGAAGTCATCATCTGGGACTGAGCACCGGACGCCTCCATGTTTGCCAAGGTTCTGATCGCAAATCGCGGTGCAATCGCCTGCCGCGTCATTCGCACCCTGCGCAGGATGGGTGTGAAGTCCGTCGCGGTCTTTTCCGACGCGGACGCGCATTCGCTCCACGTCCGGCAGGCGGACGAGTCCGTCTGCCTCGGCGCAGCGCCAGCTGCGCAAAGTTATCTCGACGCCGGGAAGATCATCGCCGCAGCGAAAGCCACCGGAGCCCAGGCCATCCATCCCGGCTATGGATTCCTTTCCGAGAACCCGGATTTCTCCGACGCCTGCGCCGCCGCCGGCGTCATCTTCATCGGGCCGACTGGCGACCAGATGCGCCGGTTCGGCCTCAAGCACGCCGCCCGCGCGCTCGCCCGCCAGCACAACGTGCCACTGCTGCCTGGCTCCGACCTCCTTCGCGACGAGGAACACGCGCGCACCGAGGCTGCGCGCATCGGTTATCCGGTCATGCTCAAGAGCACCGCGGGCGGAGGCGGGATCGGCATGTCTCTCATCCGCACGCCCGCCGGGATTCCCAGCGCCTTCGCCGCCGTCGGGCGCCTCGCCAGGAACAACTTCAAGGAGGGAGGGATCTTCCTCGAGAAGTTCGTCGAGCACGCACGCCACGTCGAGGTGCAGATCTTCGGCGACGGAAAGGGGCACGTCGTCGCCGTCGGCGAACGCGATTGTTCCGTCCAGCGCCGCAACCAGAAAGTCATCGAGGAGTCTCCAGCTCCGGGGCTTGAACCGGAGCAGCGGGCGCGCCTCCTCGAAGGCGCCGCGCGGTTGGGCTCCGCTGCCGGCTATCTGAATGCCGGTACGGTGGAGTACGTCTACGACAGCACGTCCGGCAAGTTCTACTTCCTGGAGGTGAACACCCGTCTGCAGGTCGAGCATGGCATCACCGAGGAGGTGACCGGCGTCGATCTGGTCGAATGGATGCTGCGCGCCGCTTGTGGTGAACTCGACCTCGGGAACTGGCGGCCCGCGCCGCAGGGAGCGTCGATCGAGGCTCGCGTCTATGCGGAGGATCCGGGAAAGAATTTCCAGCCCGCCGCGGGCCTGCTCACCGATGTGCGATTTGCACACTCCGCGCGCATCGAGACCTGGGTCGAGAACGGCACCGAGATCTCCGCATTCTACGACCCCCTCCTCGCGAAGATCATCGTCAAGGGTCGCGATCGCTCCGAGGCGCTGCAACGCCTCGGCGTCGCGCTTGCGGACACCCGGTTGCACGGACTCGAAACCAACCTCGATTACCTGCTACAGATTGCCTGCTCCCCCGGCTTCCGCGCCGGCAGCGTCACAACGAAATACCTGGGCACGCTGCCGTACGACGCCGCAACGATCGACGTGCTGGACGGTGGAACCCAGACAACCGTGCAGGATTATCCGGGCCGGCTCGGCTATTGGGACGTGGGCGTGCCGCCTTCCGGTCCGATGGACGCTCGTTCCTTCCGCATCGCAAACCGTCTGGTCGGCAATTCCGACTCTGCCAGCGGACTCGAACTCACCGTCCAGGGCCCGTCGCTTCGCTTCAACACCGCCGCGGTCATCGCACTCACCGGCGCCCACATGCCGGCGTCGCTTGACGGCGAAACGGTCCCCAACCACCAGGCAATCCGCGTCAGGCCCGGTCAAACGCTCCGTCTGGCCGCCGTCGAAGGTCCCGGTCTGCGCAGCTACCTCGCCATTCGCCATGGCTTCGACGTGCCCGACTATTTGGGCAGCAAGGCCACGTTCACGCTTGGACGCTTCGGTGGTCATGCCGGTCGTGCGCTCCGCATGGGGGATGTGCTCCGCGTCAATCGCGGCACACCCGCCGGCGTCAGCGATGGCGCTCCCCTCCTGCGCGCCCCGGCCAGCATCCGCCCGCCCCTTACCCGCGATTGGGAGATCGGTGTGCGTTATGGTCCGCACGGTGCGCCCGATTTTTTCACCGACGACGATATCGCCACCTTCTTTGGCACCGCCTATGAAGTGCACTACAACTCTGCGCGCACCGGCGTTCGCCTGATCGGCCCGAAGCCGCAGTGGGCACGTCGCGACGGCGGCGAGGCCGGGCTCCATCCGTCGAACATCCACGACAACGCCTACGCTGTCGGGGCGATTGATTTCACCGGCGACATGCCGATCATCCTCGGACCCGACGGCCCGAGTTGCGGCGGTTTTGTGTGCCCCGCAACCATCGCGCAGGGAGAGCTCTGGAAAATGGGCCAGCTCAAGCCCGGCGACAAAGTGCGTTTTCGCGCGGTCACCGCTGAGGATGCCCGCATCGTCGCCATCGCGCAGGACGCCGAAATCGAGTCCCTGCTTCCCGCCCGCCGCACGCGCCCCCGGCTTCCAAAGCCGCAGTCACGGCTCCCGTGCGAGCCCCCGGTTCTTTACGAAGTCGCCGAACGTCCTGACGCCCCGGCGGTCTGTTTCCGGCGCGCGGGCGACTCAAGCCTGCTCGTCGAATACGGACCGCTCGTGCTGGACATTGCGCTGCGCATGCGGGTTCACGCGCTGCAGACATCGATCCATCGCCAGCACATTCCAGGGCTGATCGACCTGACACCCGGCATCCGTTCGCTGCAGATTCACTTTGATTACCGCGCGCTGCCGCTCGAGCGCCTGATGGAGATTATCCTTCGCGCCGAAAGCGAACTGCCCCCCGTCGGTCAAAGCGAAGTCCCCTCCCGCATCGTGCATCTCCCGCTTTCCTGGGAGGATGAATCGACCCTGCTCGCAATCCGCAAGTATATGAAGGGCGTGCGCCCGGACGCTCCGTGGTGCCCGAGCAACATTGAGTTCATCCGGCGGATCAACGGTCTCGATTCCGTCGCAGACGTCCATCGCATCGCCTTCGAGGCGAGCTATCTCGTGCTGGCGCTTGGAGACGTCTACCTTGGCGCGCCCGTGGCGACTCCGGTCGATCCGCGGCACCGCCTGGTGACGACCAAATACAATCCTGCCCGCACCTGGACCCCGGAGAATGCGGTCGGAATCGGCGGCGCCTACCTGTGCGTCTACGGCATGGAGGGTCCCGGAGGTTACCAGTTCATCGGGCGCACCTGCCAGATGTGGAACCGCTACCATCAGACGGCCGAGTTCACCCACGGCCGGCCGTGGCTCCTGAGGTTTTTCGACCAGATCCGTTTCTATCCAGTCACCAATGCCGAGCTCACGAAGTTCCGGGAGGACTTTCCGCAGGGCAAGGCTGGACTCAGGATCGAGGAAACCACGTTTCGTCTGGGCGACTACCAGCGCTTCCTCGCTGCCAATGCAGGAACAATCGCAACCTTCAAGGCGCGCCAGCAGGCCGCGTTCGAGGCTGAGCGCAAGCGATGGGAGGACCGTGGATCGGTCGAGCTTCCCGTGGAGGCAACTTCTGCCGAGAACGACGACGAGCAGGCGATTCCGGCCGGCTGCACCGCCATACCGGCGCACATCCCGGGCAACATCTGGAAGATCGCGGTTTCGCCCGGAACCGTCGTGGCCAACGGCGATCCGCTCGTCATCCTCGAATCGATGAAGATGGAAGTCACGATTGTCGCCAGCCACCCGGGCAGGGTGCGCGAGGTGCGCTGCGTCCAGGGCAGGCCGGTCAACGCCGGCGACACCCTCGTCGTCCTGGAGGGCTGAACCGCGGGATCCTTCCATGCCCACGCCGATCTCCCTCGACCTCCCGACGCTCCGGGCCGGCTACGCGGCCGGGACGCTGACACCTGAGAACCTCGTCGACACGATTTGGAAGCGCATCGAGCGGCACAGGGATCGCGCCGTGTGGATCCACCTGCTCCCCCGTGACGCGTTGCTGGCTCACGCGCGGCGCGTCGCAGCCCGCGGGCCGGCGGACCAGCCGCTTTACGGCGTGCCGTTCGCGATCAAGGACAACATCGATCTCGCCGGCGCGCCCACGACCGCAGCGTGTCCGGAGTTTGCATACACGCCTGCAGGATCGGCACCGGTCGTGCAGCAACTTCTCGACGCTGGAGCAATTCCGGTCGGCAAGACGAACCTGGACCAGTTCGCCACCGGCCTTGTCGGCGTGCGTTCGCCCTATGGCACGCCGCGAAATCCATTTCATCCGGATATGATCCCAGGGGGGTCAAGCAGTGGTTCTGCAGTCGCGGTTGCCGCCGGACTCGTCAGTTTTGCCCTGGGCACCGACACCGCCGGCTCCGGCCGCGTCCCCGCCGCCTTTAATAATCTCGTCGGCCTCAAGCCCACCAAGGGCGCCCTGAGCACACGCGGGGTCGTGCCGGCCTGCCGCTCCCTGGATTGCGTGTCGGTCCTTGCGCTGACGGTCGAGGACGCCTTGTCGGTTGCCGCTGCGGCCGCCAACTACGACGCTGCCGACCCATTTTCTCGGCCGGGGCCCCCCGGGGCGCTGGCGCCCGTTGCGGCGCCCGTTGCTTTCCGTTTCGGGGTTCCTCCGGCAAGCCAGCTCGAATGGTTCGGCGACACTCTCTCGCCAGCGTGTTTCGCATGGGCCACTGATGCGTTGGAGACGTTGGGCGGCACGCGGGTCGAGATCGACCTGGCGCCGTTTCGCGATGCCGCGCGTCTTCTCTACGAGGGTCCGTGGGTCGCCGAGCGCTGGGCCGCCGTGCGCGCCTTTCATGCAAACCATGCCGACGCATTCTTCCCGGTCACCCGCAGCATCATTGAAGGCGGCGCCGCACCGTTGGCAGTCGACGCCTTCGAAGCCGCCTACACGCTCGCCGCCCTGCGCCGGGCCGCTGATGCAACCTGGGCGCAAGTCATGACGCTCGTTTTGCCCACCGCCGCCACGATCTACACAAAGAGTCAGATCGAGGGCGATCCAATCGCGCTCAATTCGCGGCTGGGTTACTACACCAATTTTGCCAACCTCCTCGACGTCGCTGCGCTCGCCGTGCCGGCCGGCTTCCGTCCCGATCGTCTGCCGTTTGGCATCACGCTTTTCGGCCCTGCGTGGAGCGACGCCAGTCTCGCCGCCATCGGCGCCGCATTCCATCGCGCAACTGCCCGCACCTTGGGCGCCACCGGCCATGCGCTGCCGCCCGCATCTTCTGCGCCAGCTGCGGACACGGGCGAAATCGCTCTCGCGGTCGTCGGCGCCCATCTAACCGGCCAACCGCTCAACAGCCAGCTCACCGCACTTGACGGCCGGCTGGTCCGCACCGCGCGCACCGCAAGCTGTTACCGGCTTTTCGCCCTTGGTGGAACAACGCCATCCAAGCCAGGCCTCGTGCGCGTTGCTCCCGGCTCGGGCGGATCCATCGAGGTCGAAATCTGGGCGCTCCGACCCGCGGCCTTCGGCGCCTTTGTGGCCGCGATTCCGTCGCCGCTCGGAATTGGAACGCTCGTGCTCGCCGACGGCTCCAGGGTCAAGGGTTTTCTCTGCGAGTCCGCGGCCCTTGAAGGAGCAAGGGACATCACGGCATTCGGAGGATGGCGGGCCTATCTCAAGAACGGCCAGACCAACTGAGCGAAGCTCGCTGGATCAGCGTTCAGCAACCGTGAGGAATGATTTGGTTCACGGCAGCAAGCCTGCGGTCACTGAGAATGAAGCCAGCGCGTGCGTAGCGGCCGTCTTCGAACGAGACCTCGATTGCGGCGACCTATTCCGCAGACGGCGACAGGAGAATGTGTGTCGGCGCATCACGATCACAGGTGATCTCGCCGTTCGCCTCGTGCAGTTCCACGACCTGGATCAGACTGCGACGCTGCTCGTAGACATTGTCGGTCGGCTTGATCGTGCCCTGGTGCCCGGGATGAAGAAAATAGAAGCAGTATGCGCGGCCGCCGCTGACCACGACCCCCGGATGCCCGCCATTGGCGCCGTCCTGCGGGCCCTTGCCGGGCGCTCCAAGGAGGTTGTCCGCCTGGACCCTCCAGTGCGTCAGATCGTCGGAAGAGTACACGCCAAGTCCCTTCCAGACATCGAGGAGCATCCAATACTTTCCCCAGCAGTGAAACACGTATGGGCCCTCGCCCGGCCGCTCGCCAACGCCCTCGACCTTGCCCATGTCTGTCCACGTGGCCAAGTCGGGGCTGTCCGCATAGTAGATCGATTTGTTGTCCCGCTCGTTGTTGTACCAAAGGCGCCATGTGCCATCGGGCTTCCGCAACACGCACGGATCGATCACGCGATCGGAGCCGAGCGGGAGCCTCGACTCGTATTTCCATTTGAGGAGGTCGGCGCTCGTCAGGTGAATGATATAGCGCGGATGCTGCCAGTCCGTGAAGATGCCAGGCACGATCGTGAGGAACATGTGGTAGGTGCCGCCAGCCTCCACCACCTCGGGCGCCCAGTAAGTGTAGTCCTTCTCACCGTAGCTGATCTCCGCCATCCCGCGGTAACTCCACGTGGCGCCGCCATCGGACGACTCGGCGATTCCGATGGGGGTGCCGTGCACCCACGTCACACCCGGAGTTTCAGTCTGCGGCGCCTTCGCACGGCGGTTCGTGTAGAACATGAACCATTTCTTTTCATGCCGGTTCCAGATGACAACCGGATCGGCAGCACCGTCGTACACCGGGTCGCGGAAGAGAGGCTTGGCGGCGATCCTGCCAATCCCGCTGGCGTCGGCCGCCGGGGAATCGGCAGCCGGAGCACCGCGCAGCACACCGCCGCAGAACACACAGGCGAGAAGACACAGACGCAATGACGTGAGTTTCATGACCTACAGCTCGAGCACGACGACGCTCTTTGCCGGGAGCACGACGGTCAGGGTGCCGTTGGCAAGGCTGGCGCCGCTGAATGCCGCCGGCTTGACCGCATCGGGCGCATCAAACGTGTTGCGCGCGTTCATCGCAGCCGCGGTCAGAATGCGTCCGGTGACGGTGGTTGGGGCGACTCCCGCAAGCTGGCACGTGACCGTGATCGGCCGGTTGGGATCCGTGTTGACGAGAGAAAGGTGGATCCTGCCAGCGGCATCGCGCGAAGCCGAGGCGCTGATGGCCGGAATCCTGTTCTCGCCGAACACATAATCGGGCGTGATGAGGTCGACGGGGAGCGAGGTGGCACCCTGATGGACCTTGAACATCTCGAAGACCCAGTACGTCGGCGTGCGGGTCATCTTCGGCCCGTCGGTGAGAATCATCGCCTGGAGAACATTCACCATCTGCGCGATGTTGGTGCCGAAGACGCGATCGGCATGCTTGTGGAAGATGTTGAGATTGAGTCCGGCGACAATGGCGTCGCGAAGCGTGTTCTGCTGATAGAGGAACCCCGGGTTGGTCCCCGGTTCGACATCGTACCAGGCGCCCCATTCGTCGACCACGAGGCCGACGCGCTTTTCGGGATCGTACTTGTCCATGATGGAGGAATGTTTCGTGACCAGTTCCTCCATGTGGAGCGTGCCGCGGAGCGTCCCGAACCAGGCCGCTTCGTCGAACTCGGTGGCCGAGCCCTTCTGCTTCCAGTTGCCCGTTGGCAGTGTGTAGTAGTGCAGCGAGAGGCCGTCCATCTGCTTCGCCGCCATCGCCATGAGCACGTCCGTCCAAACAAAGTCGTTGCCATTGGATCCGCCCGCCACCCGGTAGATGCGGTTGCCCGGGTAGTTTTTGACGAAGGTGTTATAGCGCCGGAAATTGTCCGCGTAGAATTCCGGGCGCATGTTCCCGCCGCAGCCCCAGCTTTCATTGCCGACGGCCATGTACGGAACCTTCCAGGCCTTGTCGTGGCCGTTCTTCCGTCGGAGATTGGCCAGAGGCGAGTCGGCGTCCGAGGTCATGTATTCGACCCACTCCATCATCTCCTGAACGGTGCCACTGCCGACATTGCCGCACACGTAGGGCTGGGTGCCGATCTGCTCGCAAAAATCCATGAACTCGTGCGTGCCGAAACTGTTGTCCTCCACCACCCCGCCCCAATGCGTGTTGATCATCTTTGGCCGCAGCGCGCGTGGGCCGATGCCGTCGCGCCAATGATATTCGTCCGCGAAACAGCCGCCCGGCCAGCGCACGTTGGGAATGTGGAGCTCGCGCAACGCGGCGACGACATCGTTGCGGATGCCGCGCGTGTTGGGAATCGGCGAGTTCTCGCCGACCCAGATACCGCCATAGATGCAATGGCCGAGGTGCTCGGCGAACTGACCATAGATGTTCGGATTGATCACCGGGCCGGGCTGGCCGGCCTTGACGACAAGCGCGGCGGACGCAGGGGCGGCTCCCGCCTGTGCCTTGGTCGTCGCCGGACAGACGGCGAAAGCCACGGCAAGACTCAGCAGACAATTCAGGGTTTTCATGAGTGATGATGCGGAAAATGGATCTCGGCTTGCTGAGCTTCGCATAACAGCGCTCCAATTCAAGGCAATGCAGGCCGGGAATATGCGCGTTTCCAGAAACAGCAGCAACGCAGGCGGGTGGCCTGCACCACGACTTCCGAATTCGAACCCCGTCGTCGCGCCGTTCCCCGCCGTCTCAGCCGGACTCCGATCGGCCACGGAATCCTCCTTCGCCAGGACTCCGGAAGACACGTCGGCTGCCTCCGGAACCACCGGCAGGCGGGCGATGCGCCCAGAGGGAAAACCGCCGATTCTCAGAACTTGCCTTGCCATTATGGTCCAATTCGCAGAATCTGGCGTCTCGTAATAACCGTTGGATGACAGTGACCGGTGGGTCTTCAAGTGAGCTTGAGTTCAGATGATGATTCGAAACCCGACTTCCGGGAACGGGCTGGCAACAAACGAGGTCTACGAACCACCATCATGAACACCAAACTGTATGTCAGTAACCTTTCCTTCGATACCACCGAGGAAACATTGCGCACGGCATTCGCGCCATTTGGCAGCGTGACCGACGTCTTCATCGCCACCGATCGCGAGACAGGCCGCCCGCGCGGCTTCGCGTTTGTCACCTTCGCTGCGCCCGCCGAGAGCCAGGCCGCCATCATGAAGATGAACGGCACCGAACTCGACGGCCGCGTGCTGTCGGTCGCAGAAGCGCGTCCGAAGGAAGACGCCGGCGGTCGGTCGTTCGGCCCGGACCGCAAGGCGGGCGCCTTCCAGCAACGCAACAAGCGCCGCTATTGAGGCGGATCCGGCGGACTGCGCCGGATACATCCAAGCCGGTCAAAGGCTCGATCGAGAGCTTTGAAAGGTTTGGGGCGATTTGTACGCGTCAGCGTGAATGAGGGCAATCGTCTCATCGAGCGTCTGTCGCGAAACTAGGTTCTGACGGGGCATATCCCCGGGACCATGGCTCGCTTGGCTGCGCCGCCGCGGGTTGCCCCTATTCCGGATGCGACACGGAATCGGTCTGCCAATAGATGGTATACCTCTGGTGGTGCAGGCGGTAGAACGGAAGGAGCGTGACGTCGCGCGGCCGGCCAATCCCGTCGGTCCTGAACGTCAACGCCTCGCCGGCCACGGGCTTGAGCGCTGACGGAATGCCCGCGGGATCCCCGACGAGTGTCGTCTCGGGTGGCGTCGGCCAGCCGCGGAACTGCTGCTGTTCGGGGGCAAATTGTCCGCCGGTCGGCATTCCGCCGGTGCCCAGGGCGCCGGCAAGCAGGATGGGGCCGTCAAAGACCGCGACAATCGCCGGCGAGCCCGGAAGGGGTTCGGTTCGCAGGGTCATCGGAAGCCCGACATCGATGGTGTCGCCATCGCGCCATTCGCGCGTGATCGAGACATAGCCGGAGGCATCCGGCGCCGCGTCGATCGCGCTTCCGTTGACCTTGAGCGTGATTCCGGGACGGCACCACTCGGGCTGTCGCAATTTCACGGTCAGGTTCAACGGCTGCTGCGTTTGAATCCGCAGATGCGTTGCCGGTTCCTCTGGGAATGCGGTTTCCTGGCGGACCGCCATGCCGCGCGCAGGCCACGTCAGTTCCGAGGCGATGAACAGATTGACGTAAAGCGCCGTGCCCGAATACGCGTAGATCAGCTCGCCGTATTTCGCGTGGTTCTCCATGCCGGTGCCGACGCAGCACCAGAACGAGTCCTCCGGAGTCGAGTAGGTCTTGAACAGCCCGGGCTTCATCGAGATGAAATAGGTGAACATGCCCGTGCGCGGCTCCTGCGAGGCGAGAATCTGGTTGTAGAGCGCCCGCTCGTAATAATCCATGGTTTCGACTGAAGGTTCCCACGTGAACAAATGCTCCGTGAGTTTGAGCATGTTGTATGTGTTGCAGGTTTCGGCTGTGACCGGAGTGAGGTGCCGGGCAAAATCGCCGGCCGGGAAGAAATGCTCGTCGTCGCTGTCGCCACCAAGCGCGTAGGAGCGCTGCAATGCAACGCGCTTCCAGAAGAATCGCGCAATATCGCGATATTTCTCGAAACCGGTGAGTTCAAATTCGCGGGCCGCACCGACGATCTTGGGGATCTGCGTGTTGGCGTGAAGCCCGTCGAGCCGGTCCTCCCCGCGCGCCAGCGGCTCGAACACCGCCTGGTGATTGAACGCCTGCGCGAGCCGCAGGCAATCGGGGTCGCCCGTCACCATGCTCAGGTTGGCGAGCACCTCGTTCATCCCGCCGTGCTCGTTCTTCAGCGCACCCTGCATTTGCTCGGGCGTCAGCCGGTCGACCCGGAACTTCACCCAACCGGCAAGGCGCTTGAGCACTTCCAGCGCCTGCGGATTGCCGGTGTGCAGGTGAACGTCGAGCAGCCCGGCCATGATCTTGTGCATCGTGTACCAAGGCGCCCAGACCGGCTTCTGCGCATCGGCGCGATCGAAGAAGGACTCCGGGAACGCCGCCAGATAGCCGGGGTGAAAACCCTGCTCCACCATGTTGTCCTGGCACTTCGCAAGTTCGGCCACCAGCAACGCGGTGCGGGCCTTCAACCGCTCATCGCCGGTCGCCGCATACATCAGCGAGCAGGCGGACAGATAATGTCCCATCGTATGCCCGCGCAAACCGCTGCCGGGACTCTCCCATCCGCCAAGCGCCGGCGTGTAGTTGAATGACGACAGACCGGCCGTCACACGAAACATGAGCAACAGGCGGTCCGGATCCAGCGATAGCAGATACTGCCGGTCCAGTTCCTGAGCCTGCTTGAACGGACCGTCGAGCAGCCGGATTCGGGCGAGGTCGAACTCTGCCACCTGACTAATCGGCCCCGGCGACGCAGCGGCGCGCGCCGGCGCACCTGAAACCAGTGCAGCGACAACCAAGGCGATGTATGTTTTCACCTTGAACGGAGCTATTCGAAGGCCAGGTCGATTGCCTCTCCACGGTAGCTTACGGAGCGATCGGGTTCCGGTGCAAAGCTGAATCCCACCGGCCTCCGTTTAGAGATCACGACCACCTGAAAAGTCCGCTCCTTCAGCATTCCCGGGAATTGTCCTTCGCGCGCGCCGATATGAAGGCGGCGGGTGGCATCGTCCCACCACAGCGGGATGCGGGCTGACGCACCTTTCTCGTAACCCTTGGTGAGACCGTCGTCCTCGTAGAGCGTGAACGATCCGTCCGCGCCGGCATAAACGAACAGAGTGATCGGATCGGCGGCCTTTTCCGACGTGTAATGAAGTTCGGGACCGAACGGGATGATCGCGCCGGCCCGGGCGTACAACGGAATCGAATCGTAGGGCGCCGGCGCCTCGATCGTCTGTCCGCCAGCGAGCGCCGCGCCCGTCCAGAAGTCATACCATCCTGAGGCCGCCGGCAGATAGACCGGCCGGCTCCGCGCCTTGGGTTCCGTCACCGGATTCACCAGCAGCGCGGGACCAAACAGGTATTCGTCTCCAATCTCGCGCGCTCTGACGTCGGCGCGGAAATCCATGACCAGCGCCCGCATGATCGTGCCTCCGTCCTGAGTCACCGCGCCAGCAAGCGAATAGATGTAGGGCAGCAGCCGGTAGCGCAGCCGGTCGAACTTGAGCTGCGCCTGATAGGCCGGCGAGGTCTCGCCGCCAAACTGCCACATCTCGCGATACGGATACTCGCCGTGAACCCGCAGCAGCGGCGTGAACGCGCCAAATTCAAACCAGCGGGTGTTCAATTCGCGCCAGTCGTCCACATCCGCCGGCGCGACCGGGCCGTAAATCGGATCGCCTGAAGCATTTTCACCCAACGACGGCGCGAACCGCGCCGGGACCGAAAACCCGCCGACGTCCATCGTCCAGTAGGGCATGCCTGACAGCGAGAAGCTCAGTCCTGCCTGGACCTGCTTGCGCAACGCCGTCCATGTCGAGCTGCTGTCACCGGACCAGACCGCTGCGGCATACCGCTGCTGGCCGGCGAAACCGGAACGCGTCAGAATGAAGACGCGCTGGTCGGGCGCCGCCGCGCGCTGCCCGTCGTAGACCGCGCCGCTGTTAACCAGAGGATACGCGTTCAACACGCGCGAACCCGGCCCGAGCGCCGTCGGGTTCATGTAGTCGCGCTGGCCGTCGAGCGTCGAAACTGGCGTCAGATCCGGCTCTGTCGCATCGAGCCACCAGGCGTCCACCTGCTTGCTGAACAACTCCCTGTTGATCTGCGACCAGAAGAGCGTCCGGGCACCGGGGTTGAACGCATCATAAAATGTGTACGGGAAATGCACCCAGTCCCGGATCCCTTCCTTCAAGTCGCGCTCGTACAGGAAGCCGCGCGATCGCATCGCCTCGAAATTCGCAGTTCCGGGATAGAACTTCGGCCAGACGGAGATCATCAGGCGCGCGTGCGCGTCGTGAATCGCCTTGATCCAGCCCGCGGGATCCGGGAAGCGTGACGCATCGAACTCATGTGACCCCCACGCGTCGGCCTTCCAGTAGAACCAGTCCTGGACAATCGTATCGAAGGGAATTCCGCGCGACCGGAATCCTCTGACGACATCCAGACTTTCTTGCGCCGTCCTGTATCGCTGCCTGCTCTGCCACAACCCGAATACCCATTGCGGCATCATCGGCGCCGCTCCGGTGAGATTCCGATAACCGGCAATCACCCGGTCGAGATCCGGGCCGTAGACGAAATAGTAGTCGATTCCGTCGGCAACTTCCGACCAGAGTGAGGTCGCCGCAACCGCTGGCGGCTCTTTCCACCGCAACTGCATGTTCGCGGGATCATCGTCCTTGATCCAGTCGAGGCGCACGCTGTGCCGCCGGCCGGCATCGAGATGCACCCGCGCGAGATCGTGCCAGGGCAGCCAGCCTTGCCGCCAATGGTTCACGACGAGGCGACCGTCGATCCAGACTTTGATGTCGCCGGCCGAATACGTCTGAAACTGATAGTCGCCGGCTGTCGCAGGCTCCACGCTCCCCTCCCAGCGCACGCTGACGTCACCGCGCTCCGGCAGGCTGGACTGGATGCCTGCATTCGGCGGCAACGACTGCCTCCCAAGAATGTCGATCCGCGCGTCAGTCTGCCGCGCCACCCGATGTTCGAAGTGTGCGTCGGCATAATACGATCCGGTGAGCCCGCCCGGCGCTCCGTCCGCATCGAAAAGACGCGCGCCCGGAATCGCTTCAAACGGCCTCAGATCGCCAAATCGCGTGTACGAAGGGTTGTCCCAAAAGATGCCGTAACCCCTGCTTGAAACCAGAAACGGAACCACAACCGTGCCGTTGTGCTGCCACAAATCGAGATCGTAGCCCTTGATGTCGACAAGACCGAGTTGGTTCTGGCCGAGGCCATAGAGCGACTCGTCGCTGTTCGCCTCCCATTGCTGCTGTGCATTGAATGTCTGTGCGCCCTGGACCACTGCGGGTGTCAAGGTTCGACCCGCCGCCTTCTCCGAGGCAATCGGCCGTCCCGAATCATCGAAGAAACGCACCGCTCCCGTCTCCAGATCGATCCTGATCTTGAGCTTCGCGGTCGTCACAACCGCCTCGCCATCGGCTGACGTCAGATCCCATGCGAGATGCGGATCGCGCCGCGGCTCGACCGCCAGACTTACGCGCGCGAAAAAGGCCCGGTCCTTCGCATAGGCCACCCGGATGATGTTGTCGGCCCGCACCTCGACCTTGAGAATGCCCTGCCCGATCGGGATCACGACTCCGTCCGCCTGCCTCTCGACTTGCGGAGCGGCGTTCAAAAGATTCCATCCGAGGAGGATCGCAGCCATGCAACGGCAGATCCGATTATAGCGCATCGCGAGATTTGTTTCTGGGAACAAAAGCATCGATGATCTTTTGGACAAAACACGAAGCGCTGCAAGCGATTCACGCCCGGCATTTTCTTCCCGGCTGGCAACGAGATCAAAGAACAACGATCCCCGATCTGCCGACTCAAGCTTTTGCATATCCCATCAAACCAGATACCAATGACTTGTTAAACATCCGCCAGAATGGGCCGAAGAACTGCTAGATAGGAACTCGGCCCGCCACATCGTCCCGGGACTGCTCCCGGCATATCATCAACGTCCAGCTTCCTCTGGAGAGACAAACCGCGCAATGCCACCGGCAGACAGCAAATCCTCGGACATCCTGATCGTGGACGATACGCCTGGCAACCTGCGCCTGCTGGCGGAAATCCTGTCCGAGGGTGGCTATCGGGTGCGCGCGTTCGACCGCGGCAGGGAGGCGCTCAGCGCTGCAACGCAGACGCCGCCGGACCTGATCATGCTGGATATCACGATGCCGGAATTGGACGGTTATCAGCTGTGCGAGCGGCTCAAGGCCAATCCCCGGCTGTCGGCAATTCCCGTCGTATTCATCAGCGCGTTGACCGATCCCCTGGACAAGGTGAAGGCGTTCAGCTGCGGAGGAGTGGATTACGTCGCGAAGCCGTTCCACGGATCCGAGGTTCTCGCGCGCGTCGAGACGCATCTCAAGCTCCGGCGCCTGCAACTGGAGTTGGAGCAGCACAATGCCCACCTGGAGGAATTGGTCGCGACGCGCACCCACGAGCTGGCGGAAGCCAAGGGCCGCCTCGCGATTCTCGACAAGGCCAAGAGCGATTTTCTGATGCTGATCTCCCACGAGCTTCGCACGCCGCTGACCGGCTTGTTCGGCGTCACCGACCTCGTCTTCATGGATTGCGTGTCGATCCCGGCCGTCATCCAGTTCCGGGCGCCCTACGTGGAATCGCGCCAGCGTCTGCTGAAGATGCTGGATGATGCGCTGCTCCTGAGCCAGATCGAGGTCGAGGGGACGGACTACGCGCCACAGCCAGTCTCGATGGATTACATCCTTGCGGACGCCATGTCGCGGGCCGGCGAATTTGCGAGAGTGAGGGGTGTGCGCCTCGGCCCTCCCCCAGATTTTGCGTCGTCCGTGTTCGGCAAGGAAGAGCTTTTGACCCGGGCATTGCAGTCGTTGATCGAGACCGCGGCGATTTTCTGCCTTGAGGGCGAGACCGTGCGGCTGTCCGGCAGCCGCACCCCGGATGAAACCCGCTTGGAAATCGCGGCATCCGGACGACAGATCCCCGCCGGCGAACGGGCGCGGTTCTTCGAGGTCTTTTCAGTGCGCCAGCCGGTCGGCCCCGGTGGCGATCTCGGATTGGGACCGGCGATGGCGGAGCGAATCCTCTCGCTGTTCGGTGGATCCGTGACCGTCGAGAATCTGAATCCGCCCGGGATCCGGCTGCAGATCGCACTCAAGACCGCGGCGCCATCGACGTCGGCCGAGTCCGGGGCTCCGGATTAGGGCGCAGGCCGGTCGGATCAGGGAGAACTTCGGCGGCCCGACACCAATCACGCGGACGGGCTCCGACCCTCGCCCGAGGCGACCGCAGCCTCCCGGCGCTCGGCCCGCCGGCGCCAGGCGCGGCGCAAGGGATACCGCACCGCACCGTGGTAGAACGCCAGGATCAACAGCACACCGAACGCGGCGTACAGCATTCCTTCGATCGTCGTCGGGACCGCCGGCCGGAAAATCGACCACGTCGACCGCGCAATCGACAGATCGACATGTCGCAGGAAAACAAACGGCCTCGAAAGAATCGACGCGTTGCGGATCGCGGCGTCTGCGGTCGCCAGGGCGTCGACGCGGTCGCCGGTGTCGCGCATCAACTGCCCTAGCCGGGCCACCGTGGTCTCCGTGTTTGCCTGGCTCTGCGCTGTCAGCTGGTCGAGTGTGAGACCGGATTTCGCCGCCACCTCCCGAAACTGTTCCAGTTGCCGCCGTGCCTCGTCGAGATGTCCGCCCAGCCTTTGGAGATACTGCTGAATGAACTCCGGAAGCTGTGAGAAGAGCACCGCGCCGACCACGCAAAGCAGGCGGTCGACCAGGCCCTCGCCCGCGGACAGAACAGATTGAAGCGGTCGTGCCAGGCGCATGTCCCAGCATCCACGCATTGAGGCCGGCGGGCAAGCTCGCGCGCGGACCTGGCCGGGAACTGGCTTTCAGAATCGCGAGGCAGTGTCAGACGAACCCACCCCGCATTTCCAGTTTCCGTGACGCAGCGCCGGCTTTGGAGCGCCGATTCAGGCGACGCCCGGATCCACTTCCTCCGGACGCCACAGCCATCGCCCTTCCATACCGCCGGCGACGCCGACCATTTTGTTGCATCGCAGCCGTTGGTCTCCAATGCTCCTCGCTGTGCAAACCGAATCAATCCCCGCTCCGGTCCCTTCCCGTTTCCGCAGCCGAGCGACATGGCAGGTGCTGACGGCTGCGATCCTTGTGGTGGCAGTCGCCGGCTGTGTGAGCGAAGCTGCGCGAAAGAAGAGGCTCCTCGATCGCATTCAACCTCCGCAACCGGTCCTCGCCGGCAGCGCGGTTTATGCCGGAGGCGTCCTGAAGGTGGAATCGTGGCTCGGCCCCTCAGTGCGCCTGAAGCGAGCGGACGAAAAGTCAGAGGAAACATCCGACCGTGAACGCCGGGAGCGGCGGCGGCCCCAGTCCGACAGGCCGGGGGGCGTCAGTGACGATCAGTCGGACGATCCGTTCGAACAGGGAAGCAATAATTTCAGTTCGCAGGAAATTGAAGAGATGTACGGCCGCACCAATTACGATTACATTCTGGCCCCGCGCCTGGCGCTGACGTTCAAGTTCGCCAACACCGGCACCAAGCCGATCACGTTCACGATTTCCGATGTGAATTCGAACCTCGGCGATTTCGCACCACGCCCCGAGACCCTTACCGTGGCCCCCGGCCAGTCGGGTTTGGTCGATCCGATGCTGTCGAACCTGGCCAATAACTTTGACGGGCTGGACGTCACCCTGACCATCAAGATCGGCGGCCGGCCGGAAATCCAGATCATGAAGCTGCGGCCGGCCCAAGTGCCACCGGCGGCGCCCGACAAGAACTGAAACGCAAGCCAAGTTTTTGCTGTCCTTTCACCCGGCGCACACCACAATCGCCGCCTTTATGAGAACCGCCGTTGCCCTCATTCTTCTGGCCACGGGCTATCGCATCGTCGCGGCCTGGAATCCGGAGCTGGTTAACTTTTCGCCGTTGATGGCCCTGACCTTCTGCGGCGCCGTCTACTTCCGCAGCCGCTGGATGTGGCTCGTGCCGTTCGTCGCACTGAGCGCCTCCGATCTTTATCTCGACCACTACCACGCCACCCAGTTCGGATACACGTGGGACTTTGGCGGCGTCATGGTCCGCACCCTGTGCTTCGCCGCAGCCCTGGTCCTTGGCTGGATGGTGTCGCGGCGAAAGAGCTGGCTGGGACTTTTCGCCGGCTGCCTTGGCGGCTCGCTGTTGTTTTATCTTGCGACCAACACTGCTGCGTTCCTGGGCGACGCCTATTATGCCAGGACGCTCGCCGGATGGTGGCAGGCGATGACCATTGGACACGTCGAGTTTCAGCCCACGCTCTTCTTCTTCCGCAACACGCTGGCCAGCGATTTGCTCTTTACCGGCGTGTTTGCAGTGGCGATGGAATGGGCGGCGCTGCGCGCCGGTCAGTCCAGCCTCTTGAAACGCGGCGCCGCACGAACGGCCTGATTCGGGGCCCGGCGTTCCTCAGGCCGGACCGCGTTTTCGAGTCCTGATTGCGGGGGGAGGGGCGGTCTATCGCCCCGCCAACGCTGCAATTGCCCTGAGCCGGTCGCGGATCGGCAGGTGCTGGGTGCATGCGTTTTCGCACGCTCCACAATCGATGCATGCGGCAGCCGCATCGGGCGCAATCCCCCAGTGCCATTTCAGCCGGTCCTGGATGGCGGCGTCGTTCCCATCGAGAATCTTCGAATTGAACGCGTCCATCAGCTTCGGAATCTGAACGTCGACCGGACAGGGCATGCAGTAGCCGCACCCGGTGCAGAAGCCTTCGAAGCTGGCGCCGATGTTGGCCTTCACCCGCTCGATATGCTCCGCGGGATAAGGCTTGAAGCCGTCGACGGCGGCAACGGCTTCATCGATCTCCCGTTCGCTCGAGAATCCAACCAGCGCTGCGGTAATCGCGGATTGCGACACGTTGAATCGGAGGGCAGCCTGCACCACATCGCGGTCCTGGGGCCCCTTGAGGAACGACAGCCGGGCGGCGTTGCGTGGAATCAACCCCCCGCCAAGCGGATTCATGGTGACGACACCGGCGTTGCGCCGCTCCGCGGCCTCCAGCGTTCGCGCGCGAAAGGGGAAATTCAGGGCATTGTAGCCGATCGTGATTCCCGCGAAGAGGCCCGATTCGAGCACGGCCGCGTTGTCGTCGCCGCCAAGATGCGAAGAGACGACCAGGTGTTTGACGAGCCCCTCCCGCTGTGCCCGCTGGGCCGCGGCGATGGCGCCCCTGCGGATTCGCTCCTCCAATTGTTCCGGCCGCAGCAGGCACCAGATGTGAAAGAAATCGATCCGGTCCACCTGCAGTCGCCGGAGAGAGTTGTCGATGCTTGCCCGGAGCTCGTCCCCGTCCGCCGCAAAACTCTTGGTTGAGACAAAGAACGAGTCGCGAGGCAGGGCGCGAAATGCGCGGCCCATGATCTCCTCGCTCTTGTCGTTGCAGTAGAGCGGAGCAGTGTCGAAATAGTTGATTCCGCGCGAATGAGCGTAACAAACCAAAGCCGCGCACGCATCAAGGTCGCCCGGATTGGCAAAACGCATTCCGCCAAATCCGATCACAGATACGTCTTCACCCGTCCGACCGTATGGCTTGGTCCACATCGGAGGGCGGCTAGAGGAGGTCCGCCGCGAGTTCCGCCAGCTTCGACCGCTCGCCCTTCGTCAGCTTGATGTGCGCGGCGATTGCCTGGCCTTTCATCCGATTGTGGCAGTAGACGAGTCCGTTGCTGCGTGAATCAACATAGGGATTGTCGATTTGCGCCGGATCGCCGATCAGCACGATCTTCGATCCCTCTGAAATTCGCGTGATGATCGTCTTCACCTCATGCGGAGTCAACTGCTGGGCCTCGTCGAGGATGAAGAACCGCCGCGCGATGGACCGCCCGCGGATGAAGCACAACGCCTCGATCTCGACCATGCCGCTCCTGATGAGCCGTTCGTAGGGTTTGACCATCCCCCCGGTTGCGTGGCCGTTCGCAGGCGCAGATCCCGCCACCTGCAGCAATGCGTCTTCCTTCTTTTTCCATTTCTTGCTCGTCTTCTTGCCGGCGAACTGGGGCTCCTTCGGCGGCTTGGACGGCATCAAGACTTCGAGCGCATCGTAATACGGCTGAAGCCACGGCTTCATCTTCTCCTCGAGCGATCCGGGCAGAAACCCGATATCCTTGCCAAGAGCGATCACCGGACGCGAGATCGACACGCCATCGTACCGGCCCTGCCCGTCGCAGGTCTGGTGCAGCGCACAAGCGGTCGACAACAGTGTCTTCCCGGTGCCCGCCTTGCCGAAACATGTGATCAGCTGGATCCCCTCGTCCAGCAGCGCATCCACGAAGAACTGCTGTTCAAGATTGCGTGCCCGGATGGGAATTCCGCCGGGAGCCTTCACGAACTCGGGCAGTCGCAACCGCCGGACTGCGCCGCCGCCAAAATAGCGGGCCGGCATCGTCTTGCCCTCCGTCGACGTCAACAACACGTATTCGTTTACCGCGAGCGGATCGGCCAGCGCGGCGGGAAGACTGAGTTCTCCCTCCGATGCGAAGCGCTGCAGCTCGTAGCCGCTCAGCGAAACCCGCCGGTACGATCCTTCGTCCGGATCCTCCGGAACCTTGTCGTTGAGGTAGTCCTGCGATTCGAGCCCAACTGCGCGGGCCTTGAGCTGAACGTTGACGTCCTTCGTGACCAGGATGGTCGGCGGCGGAAATGTCTCCTGAACAAACAGCGCGCTGGCGATGATCCGGTTGTCCTTTTTCGACAGGTCGGGCAGCACCGCGCGCAACCGCTGCATCGCAGGCGACGCCAGATTGCCTTCAACCAGATCGCGGTTGATGATGACTGAGAGCGTGCCGCCGTTGGGCAGCTTCACGCCCTCCAGCATGGTCCGTGAATCGGGCAAAAGCTGCTGCAGGATGCGGTGCACGCGCCGCGCGTTCCGTCCGCGTTCCGTCGATTGCTCGCTCTTGATGGCATCCAACTCCTCAAGCACCTCAACCGGAATCGCGAGATTGTTCTCCTCGAACCGGAACACCGACTGCGGGTCATGCAGCAAGACATTCGTGTCGAGCACAAAGGTCTTAACCTTCCCAGTAACCTTTAGCCGCGCCTGGATATTGGTGCCCCCGCTCGGGTGTTCCATCGATGTGGATAACTTGTGAACAACTGTGCGCTCTTTTGTCCGTTTGTCGACATCGGACTTCGTTGCCCGAGCGAATTGGGCGCATTTCCCGATTGACGGCAGCGGTGCGGCCCGCCTTCGCGCAAGGCTACGACGTGGCAGGCGTTCCGCGCCGTCGGAGCCGGACGCCAGCCTTCGCTGAAGCTTCGGCTCGGCACGCGGCTCCGCTACGGAATCACCAAGCTTGCCGCTCAACCGTCGATCGGGAGATGCGCCCAACGGATTCGCACTCACAGCTTTCCCATGTTGCGATGGCTTCCTGGAAGGCCCCAGGTGCTGCAGATCGGCCTGCGGAAACATCGTCCGCTTTCGCACCAAAAAAAGAAGGCGGGCCGCCTACCCCTAAGCGGCCCGCCAATTGCTTTCTTTAGTTACCCCAAATCTCCCGCTAAGCAGGAGAGAGTGTACCTTAAGCGATATACTATGACGCCACATTGCCCTAAACGCTTCAATGATCTCGAAATAATCGAATGCTTATTAGTTACTTGACTGGTAATTATGAGTTGAATTAAATGAACTAATCATTGGATTGGACTCATCTCCTATGCGATTCGTGCGCGACTGCAGAATCGGCCACACTGCTCCAGCCGTCCTTCGAAAACGCCCGAATCCCGACAAACAAGGAGCACTCCGACGTCTTCCGCGTGGGAACCCGAACTTCGCCTCTCGTGCAGGGTCTATTCCATCGTGAGATCGGAATCTTTCAATCACACTGAAACGGCACGCTGGAGTCCAAGACCCGCCGTGTTGCCCAGATTCGTCCTCCGAATTCGTCCGGTTCTCCCTCGCGAAAGCGGCATTGCTTTTGCGAGGCGCGCACCCTAGACTGCATCGAAACTCCAACCCCTGTATCTTCCATGTTCCAAAAACTGAAAGAGCTATTCCTCGTTGTCATCCTCATCGCACTTATCGTTGCTGGCGCGGCTTTTGGCATCCTGAAATCGGTGAAGGACACGGCCGCACGTCAACAACAGGAGATTGACCGAGTGCGGGAGAAGAACAGCGCAGATCTCAAAGCCACTGCTGAAGACACCCGGCGCCAGATCGATTCGGTCAACACTTTGCTCAAGGACGCGATTCAGAAGCGCGCCGCGGACGTTTTTATGACGGAGCAGGAAGTCGCAAAGATGAACGCTGACCGCGTGAATCAGCTAGCCGAAGCGATTGCCCACAAGATCCAACCCTATAATCCTCTTCCCAAGACGCCGGAGGAGGCCGAAAAACAGCAGAATGAACAGGTTGACAAGGTCTCCAGCCGCATGGCCGAGCGCATCCAGCCGATTCTGGCCGACATGGCGAAGGACCAAAATCTGACCCGCGAGCAGATCAATGTCTACAGTCAGAAAATTTCTGATCAGATCAGCAACGTCCTGACATCGGAACTCGCCGCAAAGCAGCAGCTCAACAACAACTTGGTCGCCACGGAGGCAGTCGCCCGCGATTCGATCAAGCTGTCACAGGAGGTTACCGCTCTCTACCTCAGCAGCTTCAAGGACCAGTCGCTCGTTACCCGCTTGCTGACACTACCCGCGAATGTTGTGCGTGACGTCGCGAGCCTCAGCTTCATCAACAGCACTGAACGGAAGAAGCTCGATGAGCGTTTGGTGACCGAGATGAACGCGTTGCAGAAACGCCTGGATGATATCGAGGCCAAAGCGCCGAAGAACTGATCCTTTCCCTGATTTACCGCCAAAAGGCCACGCCCACACCCGGGCGTGGCTTTCTTTTGCAGCCGCCTCTGAATCCATGGACAGGCATTGCTCTGGGAACATCACGTCCGATTGCATGACAGAGACGGATGGACTCGCTTCAACCGGGCACCATGAAGATTCAGCGGATTTTTCAGCGATTCAATTCCTGGTTCTACGCCCACCGACCTCTGCGATGGGTGGAGAACATTGTTGCTGACTACTCCACGTGGACACCGTGGTGACCCAAGAGCGAGGATGTTTCATCAGGCGGCGGGAAACCGCTGTTTCGACGAGCTCAAGGCTCTGAGCGTAACCGAAACCCGATCGATGGCAGCGGCGGTCCACGAACGCTGACTCCGACAGCTGAGAACTGGCGCCATCTGGCGGCAAACTCCATCGATTACCGATTTCCCGACTTGCAATCGTCATATCATCATATCTTGATATAAAGATATATAACAGATCAATCATGACCATCGCCGCCCAGCCTGCATCGTCCGCGTCGGTCGAACTGCACCGCCTGTTCGAACAACGCATCGCCATCCTGGAAGGCCCCAAGGGGACAATGGTGCAGGCGCAACACCTGTCTGAGAATGACTTTCGTGGTGCGTGCTTCTGCGGACATTCCCATGACCTCAGTGGCGACAACGACATCCTGAATCTGACCCGCCCCTCCTTGATCGAGGAGATCCATCGCAGCTACATCACAGCTGGCGCCGATATTGTATCGACCAACACATTCAACGGCACGCGCATCTCGCAGGCGGACTACAAGACCGAGGCATACTCCGCCGACATCAATCGCGCCGCCGCGCAAATCTGCGTGCGCGCCGCACAATGGGGAAAGGCGCAGTTTGCTCGTCGTATCTTCGTGGCCGGCGCACTCGGCCCGACCAACCGCACGGCATCAATGTCACCCGACGTCAACCGTCCGGACTATCGCGCCGTCACCTTTGATCAATTGGTTTCCGCATACCACGAACAGGCGAAGGCGCTCGTCGAAGGAGGAGCCGAGATCCTCCTGGTCGAAACGATTTTTGACACTTTGAACGCCAAGGCTGCTCTGTTTGCGATTGAAAATCTCTTCGACGATCTGCCAGCGCGCCTCCCTGTCATGATCTCGGTCACCGTCACCGATGCCTCGGGCCGCACCTTGTCCGGCCAGACCATCGAGGCCTTCTACAACTCAGTCGCCCACGTCCGCCCGTTCAGTGTCGGAATCAACTGTGCTCTCGGGGCCCGACAGATGCGCCCCTATGTCGAGGAACTCTCACGCATTGCCGATTGCTTTGTCACCTGCTATCCAAACGCCGGCCTGCCCAACGCATTTGGCGGCTACGATGAGACGCCGGCCGAAATGGCCGCGACGCTGGCCGACTTCGCCGCCAACGGCTGGGTCAACCTCCTCGGCGGCTGCTGCGGCTCAACGCCCGCACATATCGAGGCCATTGCGAGGGCCGTCGCCGGTCTGAAACCGCGGGCGCTTCCGGCAGGCGGCAATCACGCCCTGCGACTCAGCGGATTCGAACCGCTCGTGATCGCTTGATCGCAGAAGCCCCCAAGCCTCGGCCTTCCGGTCCGCGGTCAACGTCCTTTTCAGCATGTCCAAGCAGCCCTTCAGCCTTCAGGCTTTCAGCTCTTCATGATTCCTGCCAACGCCTCCCGCTTCATCGTCGTCGGTGAGCGCACCAACCTAACGGGCTCGCCGAAGTTCGCCAAGGCCGTGAAGGCCGGGGATTGGGACACCGCAGTCGCAATCGCCCGCCAGCAGGTCGAGAACGGAGCCAATGTCATCGACGTCAATGTCGACGAGGCGTTGATCGACGGCGAGGCGACGATGACGAAGTTCCTCAATCTGATCGCGACGGAACCCGAGATCAGCCGCGTTCCGGTCATGATCGACAGTTCCAAATGGAGCGTGCTCGAAGCCGGTCTGAAATGCCTCCAGGGCAAAGGCATCGTCAATTCCATCTCGCTGAAGGACGGCGAGGCGGAGTTCCTCCGGCGCGCGAAGCTCGTGCGGCGCTACGGTGCCGCTGCCGTCGTGATGGCCTTCGACGAACAGGGCCAGGCGGCCGATCGCGATGCCAAGCTCCGGGTTTGCACGCGCGCTTACCGCCTGCTGGTCGACCGGTTGGGCTTCCCGCCCGAGGAGATCATCTTCGATCCCAACGTACTGACCGTCGCGACCGGGATCGACGAACACAACAACTACGCGGTCGATTTCTTCGAGGCGGTGCGCCTCATCAAACAGAACCTTCCCGGGGCGAAGGTGAGCGGTGGCGTTTCGAACGTCTCGTTCTCGTTCCGCGGCAACAATCCGGTCCGCGAGGCGATGCACGCCGTGTTCCTTTTTCACGGAATCAAGGCGGGCCTCGACATGGCCATCGTCAACGCCGGCATGCTCGGCGTTTACGAGGAAATTGCGCCGGAACTCCGCGACCGGATCGAGGACGTGCTGCTCAATCGCAGGCCCGATGCCACCGAGCGCCTCGTCGCTCTCGCCGGCGCCCTGAAGCCGTCGGCTGAAGACGCTGCGGGCTCCAAGGGGCAGAAATCCGATGCCGACGCCTGGCGCAGCGGCCCGGTCGAGGAGCGCCTGAAGCATGCGCTGATCAAGGGCATTGATACTTATGTCGAGGTCGACACCGAGGAATGCCGCAGGAAACTTCCGCGGCCGCTCGACGTCATCGAAGGACCCCTCATGGACGGCATGCGCGTTGTCGGCGATCTGTTTGGCGCCGGGAAGATGTTCCTGCCGCAGGTCGTCAAGTCCGCGCGCGTGATGAAACGTGCCGTCGCCTATCTCACGCCGTTCATGGAAGAGGAGAAGCAACGCCTCGCCGCAGCCGGCACGGCCAGCCGCGCGCAGGGCCGCGTCCTGCTGGCAACCGTCAAGGGCGACGTCCACGACATCGGAAAGAACATCGTCGGCGTCGTGCTCGCGTGCAACAACTACGCCGTCACCGATCTCGGAGTCATGGTTCCGTGCGAGAAGATCCTCGCCGCAGCCCGCGAGCAGCACGCCGATATCATCGGCCTTTCCGGCCTGATCACGCCTTCATTGGACGAGATGGTCCACGTCGCACGGGAAATGGCTCGCGCCGGCCTCACCGTGCCGCTGCTCATCGGCGGCGCAACCACGAGTCCTGCCCACACGGCCGTGAAGATCGCGCCTGAATATGCTCCGGGTGTTGTGCACGTGCTGGACGCGTCCCGTGTCGTCAACGTCGCCAGCGCGCTCCTGAATCCAACAGCCAAGTCCGCATTTCTTGCGGACGTTCACGCGAAGCAGGATCTCCAGCGGGAGGATTTCGCCGCGCGCCGCGCGCGGCGACCGCTCTTGTCGCTCGCAGAAGCCCGCCGCCGGCGCACGCCGGTCGATTGGTCGACCAGCGACATTGCCCGCCCGGAGTTCTTCGGGCCGCGTCTTTTCGCGCCCGTGCCACTTGGGGAAATCGTCCCGTTTATCGACTGGGGTCCGTTCTTCAGCGCATGGGAGCTGCGCGGACGTTTCCCGAATATTCTCACGGACCCGACAACGGGACCGGAGGCCTCCAGGCTCTACGATGACGCCCGTGCCCTGCTCGATCGAATCGTCCGCGAGCGCCGCTATGTCGCGAAGGCGGTGATCGGTTTCTGGCCCGCAAATGCGGTGGGCGACGACATCGAGGTCTACGCCGACGAATCACGCAGCCGCGTTCTGGCCACGTTTCACTGCCTGCGCCAGCAACTCGAGAAGCCGGCCGATCAATTCAATCATTCACTCGCCGACTTCATCGCTCCCAGGGACAGCGGCCGGCTGGACTATGTCGGCGGATTCGCCGTCACCGCCGGCCACAATTCAGACCTGTTCGCGGCCGAATTCCGAAAGTGCAACGACGACTATTCGGCAATCATGGCACAGGCGCTCGGCGACAGGCTCGCGGAAGCGCTTGCCGAGTTGATGCACAAGCGCGCCCGGGATTTGTGCGGCTACGGCCGTTCCGAAACGCTCACGATCGAGGAGATCATTCGCGAGAAATACCGGGGCATCCGCCCGGCGCCGGGCTATCCCGCGTGCCCCGACCACACCGAGAAACGGATTCTGTTCGATCTTCTCGACGCCGAGGCCGCCACCGGAATCACGTTGACCGGGAGTTTCGCCATGTACCCCGCCAGCAGCGTGAGCGGGCTCTATTTCAATCATCCTGACTCGAAGTACTTCGCGGTCGGCAAACTCGGCAGAGATCAGGTGGAGGACTACGCCCGCCGGAAGGGTTTCACACTGGCGGAGGCTGAGAAATGGCTGGCGCCGTATCTCGATTACGAGGCTTAGAGTATTTTAGATTGAACTGTAGCCGCGATCACGAAAGTAGCTGCGCCCCGGATGCGGCTCAACTCTTCCACGGCTTCGGCACGACCTTGTACCCTTCAGGCGCCTTGCGGAAGTACACGCTGCCGCACTCGAAATACTCGTTGTCCTGATACCAGACGGACACGGCATCGGTCGGCAGCGTCTTCGTGATCGCACCGAGCGGAGCCTCGGTCCAGACCAGCCCGTCCGCTGTGCGCTGGAAGAACTGCCCGTCCTTGAACAGGTACTCCGTGCTGCCAACCATCACCGACTGGTACTCGGCCGCCGGTGGGGGTGGCGGCGGGAGACTGGCAACCACGGGAGGATCCACGACCACGTAGCCCCCGGGTCCCGCACAGTAGAACACGTCGCCATACCGATAATAGACGACATTCCCAACATAGATCCGGGCGCAGCGCGGCGGAAGCTCGCGAATCACGGCGCCGCGCGGGGCGCGGACCATGACGAAACCGTGGGGACCGCGGCGATAGAAGTTGCCGCGATAATGGTAAAAGTGTTCCCGGCCAACAACGACCTCGGCATAGCCGTACGGAAGCGGAATGCCGATCGACAGTTGCGCGTCGACGCGTGAATCGGCCCTGAGGGTCGACGTTCCGAGAGCCGCGGCCCCGACTCCGGCCAGAAGCAGTGATTTGAACAGAATGGAAGCTGTTTTCATGGATAAGCCTCTACTTGACGTTCGATCAATCTAGATGATAGACGCCGGATAATCGACAATGTTTCATCGAGGCGCCGGTTCGGCCTTGAGCGGGCGCGCAAACGCACTTCACGATGCGGCCAAGATGCACTCCGCAGCACACATCCGACCCAGGGCACTGCTCGTTGCAATTGCGGGCGCCGCTGTTCTTGTCACCTGCGCCGCGGGCCGGCCAGGCGATCTTGAGGCGCCCGTCGTCGCCGTTCTTTTCGCTGGCCGGCCGCTGGCAGTCTCCTCGGTGATCGAGCGATCGGCGGCAGTGCTCATGGCCTGGCATCCCGGCAGCCAGGCGGCAGCGGCCGTTGCGCTCCCGGATTTTTCCCTTGCCGAAATAGTGAAGAATCCTTTTACCCCTAGTTCGGCTAGGGAACACGCCCATGAACAAGATCGACCTTCTGCAGGGCAACCTCGAGATGATGATCCTCCGCGTTCTGAGCGGCGGCCCGCAGCACGGTTGGGGCATCGCCCAGCGCATTCACGTCCTCTCGAGCGAGGCGCTGAAGATTGAGGAGGGTTCGCTCTACCTCGCCCTCTATCGCATGCAGCGCAAAGCATGGATTCAGGCCGAGTGGGCACAGACAGAGAACAACCGCCGCGCCAAATACTACGAGCTGACCAAGACCGGGCGGAAACGCCTCCGGGTACAGGTGGGAGACTGGGAGCGCCTCTGCGCCGCCATCGCCACAGTCATGCGCGTGGAGTCATAGCACTCGGGATTCTCACAGAAGGCACCGGGATCATGGATACGGACACGATTCTCTCCCCGTCAGACGACGCGTCCCGTTTTCCGCACTCCGGCCCTGACATTCGACCCGCGCTTTTCCGCCGCACACCGCCCTTTCTTCCTCAGCTTCTGCTGCGACCTCCTGTGAAACGATGAACATCCTTCCTCGCTCTTTCGCTCACTTTCGCCGCGCGAAGCTCGACCGTGAAATGGCCGAGGAGATGCGCGGGCACATCGAAATGGAAGCCGAGCGAAACGTCGCGCATGGCATGCCTCCGGACGAGGCGCGCAGCGCCGCACAACGCCAGTTCGGTCATGTCGACAGCATCCAGGAAGCCGCCCGCGACGAGCGGTCTTGGGTGTGGCTGGAATTGCGATTCCGGGAGTTCCGGTTCGCAATCCGCTCGTTGCGCCGGGCTCCCGGCTTCAGCCTTGCGGTGCTCACCACTCTCGCGCTCTGCCTTGGGCCGAACACCGCGATCCTGTCGGTGCTTTACGCGCTGGTCTACAAGCCGCTGCCTTTCCCCGAGCCCGAACGATTGGTCTCGATTGCGAATGCCGCGGAAAAGACCGGGGGCGCAAAAAGGGCGTCGAGCGTGGCGCAATATACGGCTTTCAAGGCGAACGCCGATCGCTTCCAGGGTTTCGGCTATTTTACCTCCACCAACGCCACCACGGGCGAGGAGGACTCCCCGGTCCGCAGCATCGGCATGCAGGTCAGCGCGGATTTCTTCTCGGTCCTGCAACTCCAGCCGCTGCTTGGTCGCTTCTTTCGCCCGGAGGAACAGACGTCGGGCGAGGATCGCGTCGTCGTGCTTTCCAGCGGAGCGTGGGCGAAGCGTTACAATGCCGACCCGAAGATCGTCGGGCGGGAGATTCGCCTGGACGATCAGGCCTACACCATTGTCGGTGTCGCGCCCGCGTGCTTCGAGGAGATCTTCACGGACATGGAGTTCTTCAAGCCCTATACGGTCCGACCGGAGGAATCCAACCCGATGGCGCGCTACGCCGGCAATGTGAGGCTCATCGGCCGTCTGAAACCAGGCGTGACGCTTGAGGCTGCCCGAGCCCAGTTGGAAGTGCTCGAGAAAGGTTTTTACGAAACGATCGCTGCGCCGCAATTGCGCTCCTTCCTGGATACAGGTGGATATCGAATCGCCGTCGACGACGCGCGAGGGGAACTGGCTGAGCCGATCAAGGCTCCGCTTCTGCTGCTGCAATCTGGCGCGGCCTTGGTGCTGTTGATCGGCTGCGTGAACGTCGCCAGCCTGCTGCTCGCGCGGGCAAGCGCCAAACGCCCCGAACTCGCAATTCGACAGGCCCTCGGCGCGGGACGCGGCGCGCTGCTCGGACAGATGCTGACCGAGAGTTTCCTGTTGATCGGCCTGGCCGGCGCAAGCGGGATCGGCCTCGCGTTCGGCATGCTGCAGTTCATGAACCACTACCTGCCAACGGTCGTCCGGCACGTGCCGCCGGTGACGTTGAACCTGCACGTGCTCGGCATCGTTTTCGCCGTCGTCGGAGTCATGATTCTGGCGATGGGTGTCGTGCCCTTTGCTCTCCTCTGGCGATCGGGATTGAAGATGGGCGAAGCAGCGAGGGCGTCGATTGGCCGGCGCGGCCGCATCGCGCTCAGCACGCTGGTCATCGGCCAGGTGGCGATCGCGCTGGTGCTGCTGACCGGCGCAGGGCTGCTAATCCACAGCTTCGCGCGGGTCATGGCGGTGAATCCGGGCTTCGACGCAGCTCGCGTTGTGCAGGGCCGGGTCTCCCTGCCGTTGACCAGGTACAGCAATCCCAAGGACAACGTCGCAATTCAACAGCGGATTCTTGCGGCGATGAAGGAAATCCCCGCCGTCGAGGTGGCGAGCCTGACGTCGGATTATGCCGTGGCCCAGTCATTCCGGGCGTTGCCGTTTCTCATTCATGGCAATGACGTGGCACCGGGCAGCGCGCAGGCACTCGTCTATATCACCAGCGTCTCCCCGGACTATTTCGCAACGATGGGAATTCGCCTGCGCGAAGGGCGTGTTTTTCGGGATGACGACGAACTCAGGAAGAATCCGGTGGCGATCGTCGACGATGCCTTCGCCGAGCGCTACTTTGCCCGGCGCGACGTCGTGGGCCAGGAGATGTCTTTCGGCGCCAACCCGCCGAAAGAAGGCCAGCCCTGGATACGGATTGTCGGCGTGGTCGCCCGCGCCAATCTTGCGGGTCTTGAAGGTCGGGATGGCTGGCCGTTCGTGTACATCCCATTCAACCAGCAACCAAGCCAGGCCTTCTGCGTCCTGGTCCGTTCTCCACGGCTCGAGTCCGACGTCGTCGCCGAGATGCGGACTCGCGTGCGCGCGATTGATCCGACGCTGCCGCTGTATGGCGCAGGAACACTCGCGGGCGGACTCGATTTCATGCTCGGCAACCGCCGGGCGATGATGACGCTGCTGGGCCTGTTCGCCGGTCTGGCTCTGGTTCTCGCAGCCGTCGGCCTCTACGGAGTGCTCAACTATGACGTCTCGCAACGCACTCGCGAGATCGGCATCCGTGGCGCCATCGGCGCGACCCGCGGCCAGATCGTCAATTTGATCCTTGGCCAGGGAATGCGGAAGACGGCGCTGGGTCTGGTCGCTGGTCTGGCGGGAGCGGTCTTTCTCACGCGGTTTCTGAGGAAACTGCTCTTCGAAATCACTCCGGGGGACCCGGCGGCCTATCTGGCGGTCACGGCGCTTCTGCTGGTCGTCGGGCTTCTGGCCAGCTGGCTCCCCGCACGGCGCGCGGCAAAGGTCGATCCCGTGATTGCCCTGCGCTCGGAATGATTCAGCTCCGTATCAAAGGGAGTGAATCGAACGCACCCCGGACAATTCCAACCTCCGCGAGAATCCCCAATTCCGATGAGACGATCCCGACCGGGCAAATTCTCGTCGCTCTCCATGACGACTTAGCCGTCACTATGCGAATTGCCACGTCCTCACTCGTAAACATGATGCGATCCGGTGATCGGTGATAGGAAGCCCGCTTGCGGGCGATTCATGCCTCGGAATCCTCCTTCGCCGGGCCTTCCACCTTCGCCAAGGCTACGGCGGACAGGACGGAGGACAGGTCGCGAGCACCTGTCCACCGTAGCTTCAGCGAAGGTGGAAGCTCGCATCCTACAATTTGCATGGATACGACTTGGGCAGGAAGTTTCCCCATGAATAGCAAAACATTCCGATCGCTCGTATTCGCTGCCGCGATGGTTCTTGGCAGCTCAGCCGTTGTCTCCGCTGCGAAGCCTTCAAAAGAGGACGCCGCGCTTTCGTCGAAACTCATCACCGCAATCGAAAAATCCGATTACGATACGTTCATCGCGGAAGCCGACGCGCCGGTCAGGAAGGCGTTGACAAAAGAGCTGTTTGCCTCGACCTGCGCCAAATATGCCACGCGGTTTCACGCCGGCTACGAAGTATCCTATTTGGGCGACCTGAATCAATACGGCTGTCACGTCACACTCTGGAAGATCAGCTTCAAGGACCATGGCGATGACGCGCTGGTGACCCAGGTTGTGAAAGGCGGCAGGATCGCGGGCTATTGGATCAAATGAATACTTCGGGCCTAATCTGACCGTGCGCGGTTGGATGCGTGCACGATGAGCCGCATTCACGCTTGTCGTCACCCGCGCGCCGGCCAGTTTTGGCTGCGCAACCCGCAGTCAGCTACAAACTGCAACTGCCCCCCATCGATGAAGGTCACCCCAACTCTCGATCCCAACGCAGCGTTTCCCGACGAGAAATCCGTGCCAGCGGAATCCGATCTGCCTGGCGCGCTGGGTCGCTCGTTCGGACCGCTTTCGAAGGTGCTCGTGCGACTGCGCGCCGCGCATCCGGACGTCGCCCCCGAGTGGAAGTACTCGCCGCGCTCGGGCTGGCATCTGATCTTTAGCCGGAAAAAGCGCAGACTCTTCTACCTGATTCCGGCCCGCGGCGACTTCCGGCTCTCCCTGATTCTCGGCGACAAGGCCATCGCCGCGCTGCAGGCAGGACCGTGCGCGAAGGAGGTCGCGGAATTATTAAAGGAAGCCAAGCGCTACCCCGAAGGCACCGCATTCACCTTAACCAGGGCAACTCTGGACACCGAGGTTGCGGTCGCATTGCTGGAGGCGAAGATCGCGCACTGACGCAGGCCGTGACCGCGCTCCGCGGCAGGCAGCCTCCGTTGACTTCGTCGTCGTCCAGCCACAGGCTTCCCATTATGAGAAGCGTTGCTGGAACCGCCGCCTTCCTGCTTGCATCGATCGCCGTCGCGATTCCCCTCCGGGGGCAACCGAACCCCGTGGCCCCGGCGGTCAACCAGCTCGGCCTCGACCTCCTGCGCGTCCAGACCGCCGCCGGTGAAACGGGCAACCTGCTGCTCTCGCCCTACTCCATCGAGACTGCGCTCGCCATGGCGTACGCCGGTGCCGACGGCAATACGCGCGAGGAAATGCGCCGCACGCTTCACCTCCCGGAAGACGACGCCGTGGTGTTCGGAGGGTTCTCCACACTCGCCAAAGAGCTGCTCGCACTTCAATCGGATTCCCGCCGCCGGTCCGAGCAGGCCCGCAAGCACGGCGGCTCGGTGGAGCCGATCGAAATCAATGTCGCAAACCGGCTTTTTGCCCAGGACGGCTTTGCGTTCAGGCCCGCCTTCACAACCACCCTGCGAGAGCAGTTCGACGCGCCGCTCAAGGTACTTGATTTCATCCACGCCGCGGAGCCCGCCCGTGCCGTGATCAACGGGTGGGTGGCTCGCGAGACTCACGACAGAATCCGCGACCTCGTGCCGGCCGGCACAATCGACTCGGCGACGCGCACCGTGCTCGCCAACGCCCTCTATTTCCGCGCAGCTTGGGAGGACCCGTTCAAACCGGACGACACAAAGAGCGAATCGTTCTGGATCGATGGCAAGACGCGGACCGAGGTGCCGACGATGCTCCAGCAGCGACGCTACGGCTACGAGCAGCGCAACGGTTATGCAGCGCTCACACTGCCCTATGTGGGAGGAGAACTGGAATTCGTGATCCTGCTGCCCGACAAGCGCGACGGACTCGCCGACCTGGAACGGACGCTGACACCGGCCGTCTTTTCCGGTCTCGACAGGCTTCCGTATCGCGACGTGATTCTGCATCTGCCCCGATTCAAACTCGCACCGTCGAGCGTTGCACTCGGCGCAGCGCTTGGCGAACTCGGCATGAAGACCGCGTTCGATCAGCCGCGCGGCAGCGCGAATTTCGACCGGATGGCCCCGCGCACGCCGGACGACTACCTCTGCATCTCGGAGGTCTTCCACAAGACCTGGTTGTCGCTCGACGAAAAGGGCACGGAAGCCGCTGCGGCGACGGCTGTCGTGATGTTCGGTGTAACTGCCATTCCGCCTGAACCCTTGCCGCCGATCGAAGTCCGCATCGACCGCCCGTTCCTGTTCGCCATCCGGCACGTTTCATCCGGAACCTGCCTGTTTCTCGGCCGCCTCACCGATCCACGGTGAGCCCGACGGGCCGGTGTGTCGGACCTGGTATCGCGAGCGCCTGCTGCCTCGTTTTCGTGATCACCTGCTCGACGTGGATCGGGCCGTGGCCGAGGCAGCAGCCGAGCTGGCCGCTGGGCGCACCCTGCCGCCCCACGACGCATTGATCGCCGCCACCGCCCGTGTGCATCGCCTGATTCTTGTGACCTGCAACGTCACCGATTTCGCTGATACCGGGGTTCCGGTGATTAATCCCTGGGATACCCATGAGCTTGAACGACTGGGCTAAGGCAGGGTGGCTGAAAGCGCACAAACCGACGAAGCCACGGAACTGCGGACGTTTGCGACCGAGCTGCGCGAAGCCGTAGTTGCATGGCTGGGGAAACAGCACCCGGAATTATCGCCTTGGCATAAGTGAATCCTCCGATGACCGGTCCCGAACCCGCAACGCCCCCAGCAGGAGAAACGGTTCCGCACCGGCGGCGCAAGCGCTATGCGGGGAAGAACCCACGGCGGTTCGGGGAGAAATACAAGGAGCTCAACCCGGAGCGTTACGCCGCCGATGTGGCCAAGGTCCTCGCCGCGGGGAAGACCCCCGCAGGCAGTCACCGGCCCATCATGGTGGCCGAAATCTTGGGGGTGCTCGCCCTCATGCCCGGCGAATGCGCCGTGGATTGCACGCTCGGCTTTGGCGGGCACACCCGTGAAATGCTGGCGCGCGTCGCCCCGGGAGGCCGGCTCGTCGGACTCGATGTCGATCCGATCGAACTTCCCAAAACCACCGCGCGCCTGCGCGCGGCCGGCTGGGGTGAGGATGTCTTTACCGCGGTCCGCTCCAACTTCGCCGCTTTGCCAAAGGTGCTGGCGGAACTCGGACTCGACGGCGTGGACGCGGGTGAAGAACGCCTTCCGCGAAGGAGTGCACGCGGGAATATTCTCCGCAACCAACGAGGAGGTCGTGCGCGCCGGGCCCGAGGAGCGGCGGGCCAACCCTCGCAGCACCTCGGCCAAACTCCGCTGGGCCATTCGGGTCGGCGCCAAACACGACTGAACGAACCGGCTCGCCTTGGCTCTACGTAACGAACGGGTGCCACTGGCGGAGGGCGCTGTCCCAACGTTTGGAGCGTCTTGAGGACTAGCCGCTTCACCTTTCTTTCCCCTGCGGATCGGTTATTGCCGGCAACCCGTCGACCTTCCGTCCTTCATCCTTTCTTGCGTCGGAACCGCTACAGGGGCCAAGATAGGCAGCGCACCACGGCGGCTGGCCCAAACGCCTCATGCCTGACCTGACCCCAGAACAACTCGCCCGCCAACAGATCGACGCACAGCTCATTGCTTCCGGCTGGGTCGTTCAGGACAAGAAGGCGATCAACTTTAGCGCCGGCCCGGGCATCGCCGTTCGCGAATACCAGACAGACGTTGGACCCGCGGATTACGTGCTTTTCGTCGACAAGCAGGCCGTCGGCGTGATCGAGGCGAAAAAGGAGGAAGTCGGTCAGAACATCACGGTCGTCGAAAACCAGACCGCCGGCTACGCCACTGCACAGCTGAAGTGGATCAAGAATCACCAACCGCCTCGCGTCCGGCGGCGCCACAACCGCAGATCGTGCTGCCAGTCGCGCCGGGTGCCCGACCCGAAAGATCTTGCCGAGGACATCGTCGAGAACATTGAAGCAGGCCTAAACAACTTCCGGGCTGTCGTTGCCGCACTCGGAAAGTAAAACCACCCATGACCACCGCCGCTCTCACCCACTTCGTGTTCGTTGACCTCGAAAACGTCCCGGAAATCGATCTCGGGCTCGTGGATGGAACGCCGGTCCATGTCACGCTGATGATCGGGAAGAACCAGAAGAAGATGGATCTCCCGCTCGTCCAACAAATCCACCGCCTGGCGGCCCAGGTTGAACTTGTCGAGGTCGGGGCTTCCGGTCGCAACGCGCTCGATCTGACCTTGTCCTATTACCTCGGTCAGACGGTCCTGCGTGTACCGGACGCGCGGTTCACCATCGTCTCCAAGGACAAGGATTTCGATCCGATGATCGCGCACCTCGCGGGCAAGGGCATCAAGGTTGTTCGCTGCGAAAACCTCGCCGCGCTGCCGTTTCCGCCAAGACCGGGCAAGAGCAGTGCGGTGAAGGCAACGCCGCCGGTCAAGTCAACCGCCCATGCGAAAGCGGTCACCCTGATCAAGGCGGACTCACCGGATAATCGGTTCGAGAAGCTGGTCGCCCGGCTGCGGAACATCTCGGCCACGAGGCCAAAGAAAAAGTCCCGTCTCCTATCCCGCATCAACAGCGATTTCGGCAACAAACTCACCGCGGCCGAGCAGAACGAGAAATTGGATCTGTTGATCAGTCGTGGGATTCTCTCCATCGACGAGAAGGGCGCAGTCGATTACAGCCCGATGACGGATGTTCCTTTTTGAACCGGCACCGCCGCAAAGCGGGCATTTGAGCTGGTCGAGCACGGCCCCGCTGTTTGAATCACTTCCAGAATGAAACTGCCGCTGATATTTCGGCCTGTCTGCCGGATGTTGACGCCCCTCCTGGCCGCCTGGATCGGGTTGAGCCAAGCCGGCATGCTGGAGGCGGCAACGGAACCGCGGCAGGCAATCCAGCCAGCGACGCTCCCGATCGAAGCGGAGACCGGACAGCTCGCCGGCAACGTCGCGATCGCGCATGATGGCGAGGGATTCTCCGGCACCGGATATGTGACCGGCTTTGTCAACGATGCCGACCGTCTGGTGCTGACGTTCACCGCCAAAGCGGGCCTCTACGAGATCGCCATTCGCTATCGTTCGCCGGTGAAGGGCTTTTTGTACGAGGTCAACGGGCTCGCGCTTTCCGGGAGGTTCGCCGATTCCAAGGGGGCTTTCGCTGAGCAGCGCTTCGGCAAGGTCGAGCTGCGCGATGGAGCAAACACCATCGCGATCCACGGCGGATGGAAACTCTACGAGATCGATCGCGTGGATCTGACTCCGCTGGTCGAACTGCCGGCTCTGCTCAAGCCCGCGGAGAACTTATGCGACCCGCAGAGCCTCCCGGCCGCACGGGCGTTGATGGCCTACCTCGTCGAGCAATATGGCCGGCGCACGCTTTCCGGCACCATCGAGGGTCCGGATGTGGACTATGTGCGCGAACACACCGGCCAGCTTCCGGCCATCGTCGCCAGCGACCTGATGGACTTCACCACCGCTTCGATCCGAAACATGGGCGTGGTTCCGGGCGCGACCGAACGGATGATCGCACGCGCCCGGCAGGGACACATTCTCAGTTACAGCTGGCACTGGCGTGCGCCGTCCGGGCTGCGCGAAACGACGCTGGTCCGCCCAGACGGAACCCGGGAGGACATCCACTGGTATATGGGTTTCTACACCCGCGCGACCACCTTCGACCTGGAGGCGGCGCTCGCCCATCCCGAGGGCCCGGACTACGCGCTGTTGATGGCCGACATCGACATGGTCGCCGGCGAACTGCGCAAGTTCGCCGAGCGGGGCATTCCGGTTCTGTGGCGGCCATTGCACGAGGCGGAAGGCCGTTGGTTCTGGTGGGGCGCCAAGGGCCCCAAGCCGTTCGTCCAACTCTGGCGCCTCCTGCACGACCGTCTGACCCGCGTCCAGCACCTGCACAATCTAATCTGGGTCTTCACGGGCACGGCCAACCCGGACTGGTACCCCGGCGATGACGTCGTGGACATCGTCGGGGTCGACCAGTATCCGGCCGATGTCCGGGATCCGCTCAGCGCCACATGGGACGACGTGCAGGCCCGTTTCGGTGCTCGAAAGCTCGTCGCCCTGAGCGAATTCGGCGGCGTGCCGGATCTGGCTGCTGCCCGGCGGCTCGGAGTCACCTGGGCCTATTTCGCCTCCTGGGACAAAGATCTTGGTCCCAGGAAAATGGAGACGGCAGCGCTGAAGGACGTCTACAACGACCCGCAGGTGATCAACCTGGCCGGACTGCCGAAAGACCGCTGGAATCCGGCCGCGGAAAAGGCGGACCGGTAGCCCGGCAGCCGCGACCGGCAGATCGTTCACCCGACTCAATACCCGGAGGCCGCCGCTGAAGCGCCGCACGCCGCGCCCACCCGCCGCGACAATCTTGTTGCGCTCACCGATCGAACGGTCAGATGAAACCGGCGGACGGAATTTCTCCGATAACAGATCAATCCATGCAGACATTCGGCTTTCTCGTCTTTCCTGGCCTGGAGGAACTGGACCTCGTCGGTCCATGGGAAATGATCTCGCTCTGGAGCAAGTCGCAGCAGGGTGTGCCCACCTGCGTCATGATCGCGCAGAGTCGCGAGCCGGTGGTTTGCGCGAATGGAATGTCCATCAATCCGCATCTGACGTTTGGCGAATGTTCGCAGTTGGACTACCTGCTGGTGCCCGGCGGGCAAGGCACCCAGACACAGGTCGACAACGCCGAACTCGTCCGGTTCGTCGCCGACCAGGCGAAGGGCTGCCGGGCCGTTCTCTCCGTGTGCACCGGTTCGTTCATCCTGCACCGGGCCGGCCTGCTCGCGGGGCGCCGCGCCACCACGCACTGGGCTTCGTTTGCCCGTCTCGCCCAACTCAGCAACGTCCTGGCCGATCCGGAGCGCGTTGTGCGCGATGGCAACATCTGGACCGCCGCCGGCGTTTCCGCAGGCATCGACCTGGCTCTTGCATTCATCTCCTCCGAGGCTGGTGAAACGGTGGCGGGCAAGATTCAACTCGGAGCGGAATACTATCCATCAGGGCGCTTTTTCGGTTCACTCCATCAAAGCCCGCAGGCGCCAGCGTACCTCAAGAAGGCGCCGCCAGTCTGAGACAGCTCCCTGCCCGCACACGGTGCAAATTTCCGGATTGTCGGCGGTTTTGGAAGCTCGCTGAAAGCAGCACAGACTTCCCAGCCTGCATGTAAGATGCGCTCCGAATGCTCATCGATCCGCTTTTGGAGTTGCCGGGGACCGGCTTTTGGCCGATGGTGATCCCTTCATGGCCGGCGTCGAGCGCGATACGCGTTCCGTGGGCCTCTACATAAACCACAGGCTGCTCCCGACAACGGTGAGCGCCGTTTCAAAAAAAACATAACATGTCAGATATAGATCCGTCCGGCGCCGCGACCACGGCAGCCGAGACTGCGAGTGCGCCAAGCACGCCGCCTCCACCCGCCATCGTGCCGGGTACGTTCAGCAACAACCGCGGTTCCGGCCTGGCCCGCGGAAAACGTCCAACCAGTCCGTCCACACAGGCTCCGTCCACCGCTCCGGCGGCAGACTACAAACCGACAGCGGTGACCATTCTCACCGCCCCCACCGAGTACAAGAACCCGTTCGCTCCTCCGGCACCGCCTCCACAAGCCGCGGCTCCCGAAGCCGCCGCGCCGGCTCCCGCTGTCGTGGCCCCGATGCCGACTGCGCCGGCCGCCGAAGTTCCGACAACACAGGATCAAGCTCCGGCTGCCTTGCCGACCGAAGCTCCCGCACCCGCACCGGTTTCCGAGGCCCCTGCGGCGCCAGTACAAGAGCCGGCGCCGGCCGCGCAGCAACCGGCCGACATCACGGCTGATTCGCCAAAACCGGAACTCAAGATTCTTCCGCCCGAAGCTCCGCGCCGCGTCGAACAGAGCTGGGAAAGCAAGTCGTTCGGCAATGTTGCCGGTCAACCTGCCCCCGAAGCCCGGCAACCCGACGCCGAAGCCCGGCAACCCGACGACAGGAGGCCCGGCGGACAACGCCCTTACCGCGAAGACCGGCGTGGAGACCGTCCGTATTACCGCCCGGAAAGGGAGCGCCGCGACGACCGCCCGGTGGAATCCCGCGAGCCACGTCCAGACTCCGAGCCACAAGGTCAGGCATACGGTGGCGACAGAGGCCAGGACGGCCCTGCTCCGGCACCCGTGCCGGATGCGCCAAAGAAGTCGGGAGGCATGTTTGGCTGGGTCAAGAAGCTCTTTGGAATCGCGCCTGCAGAAACGCCGAAGGCTGAAACCCGGCCCGAGACTCCGGGCAACCGCGAGCCCAATCAGGACGGCCCCTATCGCCGCCGCAGGCATCGCGGCGGAAGAGGCCGCAACAACTTCCAGGGCGACCAGCGCGGACCGCGCGATGGTCAGTCCGGCGGCCAGCAGTCCGGCGACCCGCGTGGCTACCGAGGCGACCAGCGTGGCTACGGAGGCGATCAGCGCCAGCAGGGTCACCGCCGCCACGATCGGCCAGGCGGAGGTGGATTCCGCGGCAACGGGCGCCCCGATGGCGGCCCGCCCCCCTCCGGCAGTTGAGCCTTGCCAGCGGTCCCGCTCGGACCGAACTAAAGGGCGTCCATCAACCGATGGACGCTTTTTTTTGGCATTCAGCCTTCGAATTTGTTTCGGATTTCGATATTCGAGCTTCGGATCTTCCAATCTTGGGCATAATGAGCAGAGTTCCGTCCGAAAGGACCTAGCCCGGATGTTTCACACCTCACCTCGCGGCAGAGCCACAGTCTGTTCGATGCGCAAATCTGCCGGCCCAGCGTCAACGACATCCGGGCTAACGGCCAAACCGCCCCAGAACATGAACAATCAAACCACGAAGAGATCAGAGATTGGATGGCGGATCAGCTCTTTTGCATTGGCAGTTTTCTTCAGAACATTCCCGAAAGGGCGGTTTGGCTTTCAGCCCGCATATCCTGCGACTTTTGCCGACGCCCCAATCGAAAGTGGAAGAATGATTGTGACGACGACCGAGACTGTGAAATATGCGGGCTAGATCCATGGCCGACCTTATCGTCAACGGCGGCAAGCCGCTCTCCGGCACCATCATTCCGTCCGGCAACAAGAATTCGGCGCTGCCCATTCTCTGCGCGACCCTGCTCGCATCGGAACCGGTGCGCCTGCTCAACATACCGGACATCACCGATCTTGAGAAACTGGTCGCGTTCTTCACCCGACAGGGCTCCCGGATAAGCTGGGATCGCGCGAATGGGGAGATGGAGATCGATCACTCGAATTTCGATGCGGACGGGCTCGCAGCAGAACTGCCGGCAGGCATGCGATCAACGGTACTGTTGTTCGCCCCGCTCCTCGGGCGCATGAAGAAGCTCGTTGTGCCGGCAAACGCCAAGGGCTGCTCGCTCGGCATCCGCGAACTCGATCCACACCTGGAAATCCTCCAGGCGCTCGGTGCGACCGTCACCGATGGAGCCGGACTCGTCCTCGAGCTGCGGGATGGCTATCGCGGTGCACGCTGCTGGCAGGATTACATGTCCGTCACGGCCACGGAGAACTTCATCATGGCCGCGGTGCTTGCGGATGGAGAGTCGGTCCTGGTCAACGCCGCAAGCGAGCCACACGTCCAGGATCTCTGCGCAATGCTCAATTCGATGGGGGCGAAGATCACCGGAACCGGCACGAGCATGCTCCGCATCGAGGGAGTGGGCCGCCTGCGCGGCGGCACGTTCACGATCGAGAGCGACTACCACGAGATCGTCACCTTCCTCGCGCTCGGCGCAATCACCGGCGGCGACGTTAGCGTCAGGAAATCCCTGCCGCGGCATTTCGACCTGATCGCACGCTCCTTCGCCAAACTCGGCGTCGCCATCGTTCATGAAGGCGACACGGCCCGGGTGCGGCCGGGTCAGCGGCTGGCGGTCGAATCGACCTACACGTCCAACCTACTGCCAAAGATCGAAGCCGCTCCCTGGCCGTATTTTCCGGTCGATCTCCTGCCCTGCATGATTGCGCTCTCCGTCCGCGCCGAGGGCGAGATCCAGTTCTGGAACAAGGTCTACGAAGGGGGTTTCACCTGGCTTCCGGAGCTTGCGAAATTTGGCGCGCACCTGGTCGTCTGCGATCCGCACCGCGTCATTGTGTTTGGCAACAAGCCGCTGCGCCCCGCCGTCGTCGAGGCACCCTACATCATCCGAGCGGCGGTCGCCCTCTACATGGTCGCGGCAAGCATCCCCGGCCGCAGCAGCGTGCGAAACGCGGAAATCATCAAGCGCGCCCATCCCCATTTCGTGGAGAACCTCCGTACCCTCGGCGCCGACGTGGAGTGGACGGATTAGGTTTTGACCTACGCATACGTGGCAGCCATCACATCTTCACCAAGGAGCGCCCCATTCCGAAGCCCGCCAGGCGCCACGCAAGCGCCTGATCACCGTGACCGACCCCAAAACGCAAAATCCGAAACCCAAGATGGTGGGAGCTCCACCCGCCGCGTCGCCGGCTGGCGTGGACTTTTTGCGCTCGACGCTTGCTGCGCCGCTTTCGCCGGCGGAGACCGCCCTTCGTCCGCTGTCCTTCGGCGACTTTGCCGGTCAGTCCAAGACCGTTGAACGTCTCAAGGTCATGGTGGGCGCTGCGCGACGGCGCGGAGAGGCGCTCAATCACATTCTGTTCAGCGGCCCCCCCGGGCTCGGCAAGACAACGCTCGCATTCATCCTCGGCGCCGAGATGGGTCGCAACGTTCGCGTGACCTCCGGCCCGGTGATCGAAAAGGCGGGCGACCTCGCCGGCCTGCTCACCAATCTGGAGGAGGGCGATCTGCTCTTCATCGACGAGATTCACCGCATCCCGAAGACCGTCGAGGAATACCTCTATTCGGCGATGGAGGACTACCGGCTCGACATCATGATCGACCAGGGGCCAAACGCACGCAGCGTGCGGTTGAGCCTGCCGAGGTTCACCCTCGTCGGAGCCACCACGCGCGCCGGCCTGCTCACCGCGCCGCTGCGAAGCCGATTCACGCTGCAAACCCGCCTCGACTATTACGAAGTCGAGACCCTGATCGGGATCGTTCACCGGTCCTGCGGCCTTCTGAAGATCGACGTCGACGACGACGGCGCCAGGGAGATCGCCACACGCGCGCGCGGGACGCCCCGCATCGCCAACAACCTGATCTACTTCATCCGCGATTATGCGCAGGAAAAGGCGCAGGGGCGCATCACACGACCCGTTGCCGCGGCCGCGCTCGAGTTGCTGGAGATCGACGTGCGAGGCCTCGACGAGATGGACAAGCGCATCCTGCGCGTCATGGCCGAGCACTACGCCGGCGGACCTGTGGGGATGAATACGATTGCCGTGGCCGTGGGCGAGGAAGCGGACACGCTTGAGGAAGTGCACGAGCCGTTCCTGATCATGGAGGGCTACCTCCAGCGAACGCCCCAGGGCCGCATGCTCACCGCGAAGGGCTACCAGGCCATCGGCCTCAAGCCCGCCGCCGGCGCCCAGGGGACGCTGCTGTAGGGAGCCGCGGGCTAAGCCTCGCTTGAGCCCGGACGCCCGGTGCGCGGGATGTTGACCGGCACCAGGCTCAGCGCCCCGCGTCGTGGCCGTTCTACGCAGAAGACAACTGTCGGTTCATTCCAAGCGAATACCAATTGATGCGGCGCGTGCCGTACATCACAAGAGCCAGCGCAACGAAGAGCGCCGCCGTGCCGGCAAGCAACGCAAAGTCCTGCGAACGCAGCACGAAATAGAGATAGCCGTACGTTGCCACGAGCCCGCCGACGATCACGAGCGTGCGCCAGCCGGTTTGGAGGAAACTCCACGAGTAAAGCGATATGAGCGCGGTGCAGGCCGCTGCAGCCACACCATAGGCCAGGCCCGCATCCAGAAATTCAGACAGCGCGAGAAACCCGAGGAAGAACAGACATAACCCCGCTCCGACCAGGGCATATTGCAGCGGGTGGATCATCAGCCCCGCCGTCACCTCGAAGAGGAAGAAGACCGCAAAGACGAGCGCAAAGAACAACAGCCCGTATTTCTCAGCGCGTTCGGCGAGCCGGTAGCCGTCGACCGGCTGAGCGAACGCCACGCCAAATCCGGCCGCGGCAATCTTCCGCATCATCTCATCGTTGGAGCTCATCCGCGTCGTCCAGCTCTGCGGAAAGCCGCGGCTAAAGTGTGACGTTTCCCATTCCGCCTTGAATCCTCCGGCAGAAACCTGGCGTTTGACCGGCAGGTAGGCGCCGCAAAACGAGGGATCACGCCACGTCGAGTCCAGCGCGACAGTTGTGATCTTGCCGACCGGCACGATGCGGAGCCGTTCACTGCCCTGAAGCGCGACCGTAAAGGCAAAATCCAGCCTGGCACCCTCCTCGGCGCAATCGATCCCGGCGCCCAGCGGCAGGAACCCTCCAACGGCTCCATCGACCGAATCGAATGCCGCCGCCTTGCCTCCGGTGATCTGCAACGGCGAAACCGATCTCAACCCGCGCAGATCGGAGACTCCAAAGAGCACGCATGCCTTCTCCCAGTCGATGCGATCCGCCTCGATGCCTGCCGCGAAGAAATCTGGCCTGAACCAACCGGCCAGATGGAGTTTCGTATCGTACACTGGCACGTCATAGATCCCTCGGTGCCGCAATTCCGTATCGACCGAACCACCCGCCGTCAGCGCTTCGGGCAGAAAATACGCCGTGGCGCCGGCGAGCTCCGTTTCCTCCACCTGGATCGCCTCCCCGGCCACCACCCTCGATCGGAACCGCTGTGTCTTGTAGGCGTAGGGCACTGCGAGAACCGGGCCGGTCACAAGCTGGTCGCGTCCCCAAAGACCGGCAATCTCGGAGATGGCCTGCCGCTGGTAACCCTTGCGTTCGCTCAGAACACTGTCCGTCAACAGGAGCGGGATGTGCAGCAGGAGGATCAGGGCGCCGATGCTCGCAAGCTTGAGGAAGATCGAAAGGCGGCGCCGCGTGGGAGTCAGGAGAGGAGGAGTTTCCGATGGGTTCATGAGCCCACGATGCGCTCCCCGTGTGAAAGCAGGATGAACGGCGGATGAAATCCCGGAGAAAACGGGCGCAGGCCGTTGGCCCTACGCGGCGCCAGTCTCCAATTGGCATACTGATCGCGCGCCGCGGTGCACGCCGCCGGTCGAAGACCGGCGTTACGTGACGTGAGTTTCCGACCGGCCTGCGGCCGCCGGCACCCACAGCGTCGCGAGCGCACCGCCTTCCGGCCGGTTGGCGAGTGCCGCCTCGCCGCCGTGCAGGTGCGCGATCTCCCGCACCAGGCTCAACCCAAGCCCCGTGCTCTTGCGTCCCGAGCCGGGCCGCGGCAGCGAATAGAACCGGTCGAAGACGCGGGTGATCGCATAGTCGGGCACTCCCAAGCCAGTGTCCGCAACGCTCATCTGCACCCGGCCTGACGCTGCCTTCGCGCGCAGCGCCACGCTTCCGCCGGCCGGTGTGAACTCCAGCGCGTTCTGAAGCAAATTGACCAGCGCTTCGCGCAAAAGCACCCGCTCACCCACCAGCCAAACGCCGGCTCCGCCATCGACTGTCAGAGTCACGCGCGCCGCCTCGAATGCCGGCCTCACAGCCGTGTCTGCCTCTGCGAGCAACGCCGACGCCTCAAGCTGCTCAGCCCTCTGAAGCTGTTTGCGCGCCTCCAGCGAGGACAACTCGAGCAGCCGCTCCACGATCTGCTGGATGCGGGCCACCTCGCTGCGGATGTTGCCGAGGAACTTTTCCTGTTGCTCCGCCGGCATCTCCTCGCCGAGCAGCTCCGCGGCCCCGCGAATGGCCGCCAGCGGCGCCTTGACCTCGTGCGCGAGCGCCTGCGTGTAGCGTTCGACCTGCTGCCGGCCCTCCAGGGCGTCGCGCATCTCTTCAAGCGCTTTGCCCAACTCGTGCAGCGTGCGGCCCGGAAGCTGTGGCGGTGCCGCCGGCCGGCGATCCCGCACCGCGCGTGCGTAGGCCGTCAGCCGCTCAATCGGTGCGACGATCCACGAAGCCGCGAGCAACAGCACAACGAGCAGGCCGACTCCGCCGAGCACGGCGCCGACGAGGATCCTGCGCTGCGCCGCGGCAACGAGCGCGTTGATGCCATGTGTCGGTTTGCCCACAGAAACGACGCCTGCGATGCGTCCGCCCTGATGCAGCGCCGCGGCCACGTAGATCACCTGCGTGTCGTCGTCTCCCGGCCGGTCCCGCGTCGAGCGGGCACCGTACTGACCGCGCAGCGTCCGTGCGACGTCGTTCCAACGGGAATAGTCCCGACCCTCGTCCCGCCCGCTGGAGTCGAAGACGACCCGCCCCCGATCGTCCGTCACATAGACCCGCAGATCAACCGAGGTCTTGCGGAGCGAGAATACAGTCGCTGTGAATTGTTGAGCTCGCGCCGCGGCGAAGGCGCGGCGGAGCACCTCCCCGTTCGCCTCGTCGGCGTTCAGCTGAGTCTCCACAACCGAGGCCAGCAGCACCGACGTGTCGACCAGCGACTCCTCCATCGATTCGAGGTAGCGCGGCCGCAGCTGATTGAGCGCCCACCGGGTGAGAAACACGCCGCCTATGGCATAGATCGCCAACAGGAGGGCAAGGAGGCGAAGCCGCAGGCTCATGGCTCTTCTCGCAGCGAATAGCCGAGACCGCGGTGGGTGACGATCGGATCGGCCGCGGGAGCGATGACGCGGAGCTTGGCCCGGACCGACTTCACATGCGCATCCACAGTGCGGTCGAGGGCAGCGCCCGGATCGTCCCACGCAGCCTCCATCAACTGATCGCGGCTGAACACCCGTCCGGGCTGCGCGAGCAGCGCGCCCAGCAACCGGTACTCGTTGCGCGTAAGCTCGAGAGGCCGTCCGCAGTAGGTGATGCGGCACCGGGCCTCGTCGTGCTGCCAGGTTGAAGCCGGTTTCACCGGCGACGGCGGGGCATTGCCACTGTTGCTGCGACGCAGCACGGCGCGGATCCGGGCTGTGAGTTCGCGCGGGCTGAACGGCTTGGCCACATAATCGTCGGCGCCGAGTTCAAGTCCGACAATCCGGTCCACCTCGTCGCTGCGCGCCGTCAGAAACACGACAGGAACCTCGTGTTTTCGGCGGATCTCCCGGCAGACGTCGAATCCGCTCATGTCCGGAAGCCCGATGTCGAGCACCACGAGCGCCACCGGCTGCGCCCGAAGCGCCGCAAGCGCGTCCCGGCCCGTGGTCTTCCACAGCGGCGAAAAACCCTCGGTCTGGAGCGCGTAAACAACCGTCTCAGCGATGCTCGCCTCGTCTTCCACGAGCAGGATCGTCGGGCGCTGGATCGGCATGGCGGATTTGTGCCACCCGGCAGCAGAGCTGGCAAGCCTGCCAGGCGCGGATTTCGCAGATGCACGCAGATCGGTTGGATGAATACCACGAGGGATCAATCTTCCCCAAGCGTGGAGCATCCTTATCCGTTCTTCCGTCCTCGAAGGCGCCTAAGCCGTCCCAATGCAAATTGTAGGAAGCGAGCTTGCTCGCGATTCAGAGGTGATTATCGCGAGCAAGCTCGCTTCCTACATCATTCACCTGACCACATCACCCTTGCGAGTGAGCCAGACTCATTTTGAATAGTTACGGCTAAGATGGTCCTGGCCATCTGCGGAAACCGAAACCATCCGCGGATGACCGGTCCTCTAGAGAACGGGCTTCCGCCTGAGGATCCTGCGCCGCTGCCAAAGCAGAACAACAAGTCCCGCCGCCATCAGCACGTAGGTCGAAGGCTCGGGCACCGGCGTGAAGTTCATCATGAGGTTTGTGCCGTCAGACGTCAGGAAGAGACCGCCTCCGTTGAGGGAATTCTGAAAATCGCTGATATCGATTGAGAAATCGGAAGCATTGAACCCGGTGATGCCACCAGTTGAAGTGGCGCTCGCGATGGTCCAGCTATAACTGTTTCCCGAATTGAAATCGCTGACCAGACCGGGATTGCCCGCTGAATTCAGGGAGAAGATCTTGATCGTGAACTGGCTTCCCGGAGTTGCCGTGATTGCGAGCGGATCGACGCCGGTGACTGCAACCAAATCCCAGGACGTGGACTGGCCGGGCGTGCCCGCCACTGATTCGATCTGCCAGTCGTAGCTGCCACCGGAGGCATACGTGAGCCCAGCCTCAAACGTCAACGTGCCAGGGGAATTTCCCGGGGAGAGAATTACGCCGGGGCCAACGTTGATGTGCGAACCAATGATGCCGTTGCCGCCAAGCACGGCGCCGTTGGTGAGATCGATCGGATTCGAGAGCACGATGCCGCTTTCAACACTCAGCCGACCGCCATTGAACAAGACAGGCCCCGTACCGAGCGCTGAATTGTTGCCGACGGCAAGCGTGCCCTGGTCAATCATTGTGCCGCCCCGGTAGGTATTGGCGCTGGTGAGCAGAAGCGTCCCGTCGCCCAGTTTGCTGAGCGCTCCGGGGCCGGCGATGACGCCGCCATACGTGAGCGTCGTGCCCGCATCGGTGTTGAACGAGCCACCGTCGGAACCGAGGTTGATCCCGCGGTTGGAGGAAAGCGTAAACGTGGAGATCGTCCTCAGCGTGCCGCCATCCAATGACAACAGACCAGGCGTCACCGAACCCGGGGCCGCACCGAGATTGTTGTCCGCGCCGATCGCCAGGGTTCCATTGTCGATTTCGGTCCCGCCCGTGTAGGCGTTGGCGCCGGTGAGCGTTTGCATTCCGATGCCGGCTTCCATGAGAGCGCCGGCTCCCGCAATGACACCGGAGAATGTATCACTTCCGGTGTTGGCCAGCGCAAGCGTCGTGCCTTCCGCAATATTGACGCGACCGCCGCCATTCGTCAGAGAATTCAGGCCGCCGATCTCCTCGTCGAAGTTCACGTTGAGAACGGCGCCGGGATTCAAAGACACCGAGCTGTTCCGTGAAAACGCGTTGCTGGCTCCGTCCGCCAGCGTACCGCCGGCGATCGTGGTTGAGCCGGTGTAGGCGTTGGCTCCGTTGAGCACCCAAGTGCCAGCCCCTGATTTGGCGAGCGACGTGGCACCGCCGTTGTCACCGATGACCGCGGCCAACGTATTGTTGCCGGCATTCGTGCCGGTCAGAGTCAGCGTTTGGGCTCCACTCGAGACAAAGCCAATGCTGCCCGTGTTGGTGAAATTGACGGCTCCAGTCCCGGAAGCATCGATCGCACCACCACCGATCCCGAGGGAGAACAACCGATCAGTGGATGCGCCACTTCCGGTATACTGGAGTGCGCCGCCGCCGCTCAGGATCAGGTTGCCTGCTGCCTTGGTCGACTCGCCGATACCGCTGGCGACACCGCCATTTGCCAGGCTGCCGACGGAAAGCGTGCCACCGGCGATCGTGGTTGAACCGGTATAAGTGTCGACACCGGCCAAAACGTTGTAGCCGGAGTTGTTGATGACCATCGTCGGGCCCGTGATGACGACGGCTGTGTTGCCAGAAATGCCAGTCGAAGTGAAGTAATAGGGCGAGGTTGCGCTGGCCCCAGTATTAAGCTGGACGGTGCCCGAGCCCGCACCAGTGGTCACCGTGGCTGCGTCCAAAACTCCCCCGGCGACCGCGGTGTTTCCTGACGGCGCGCCGATGTTCAACGTGCCAACACCCGTCGCGGTAGAGCCAAGAATGAGGGTGCCCGATCCACTGCCGACGTTGACCGTGCTGCCTTGACCAATGGAAAGCGTGCCGCGGCCGCTGTCGCCCACGTAGAGACTGTTAGTGTTGATCCAGCTACTGCCGCTCGTAACCGAAACCGTGCCCGAACTGCCAGCGGCCTCTCCGATGAAGCCGTTGTTGCTGGTGACGGTGCTGTCGTTTGCAATGGTGAGCGTTCCGTTGTCACCGCTCGCGCCGCCGACGGTTGCGTTGGCCGAGGAAAGATTCAGCGAACCTGCATTCATCAGCAGCGAGCCGCCGGAAATCGTGGAGCCGCCGGAATAGGTGTTGGCGCCGGTAAGCACCCAGGTGCCCGTGCCTGATTTGATGAGCGACGTGGCGCCACCATTATCGCCAATGGCTGCCGCAAGCGTGTTGGCACCGGTGTTGGTGCCGGTCAGAGTGAGCGTTCTGGCTCCAGTCGAGACAAAGCCCATGCTGCCCGTGTTGGTAAAATCGATAGGACCGGTGCCGGAAGAGTCGATTGTGCCGGCATTAAGGCCGGTGCCCAGGGAGAACAACCGGTCCGTGGAGCCGCCCGTGCCGGTGTACTGCAACGTTCCACCGGCGCTCAGCACCAAGTTCGTGGCAGCGCTGGTGGCGGCGCCGATGCCGCTGGCCATGCCACCGTCGGCCAGACTGCTGACAGAAAGCGTGCCGCCGGCGATTGTGGTCGAGCCAGTGTACGTATTGGCGCCGCCTAGAACGGTGTAACCAGCGGAATTGGTGACCTGCGTCCGACCCGCGATTACAATAGTCGCGCCGCCAGAGGCGCCGGTTGTGGTCAAATAATAGGGAGAAGAACTCGTGGCCGTCGTATTGAACTGAAGGTTGCCCGAACCCGCGCCGGTGGTCACGCTGGCGACATTCAGAATTCCCCACGGCGCCGCTGCGCCGCCCGATTGCGCACCGATGTTCAGTGTACCAACACTGCCCGCGACAGAACCAAGGATGATGCTGCCGGAACCGTTGACGACATTGATGACGCCACCATTGGCGACAGAGAGCGTGCCAGCGCCCGCTTCGCCCACAATCAAGCTGGAGGCATTTAACGAACTGCCGCTGCCACCGACCGTCACCGCGCCCTGGCTGCCAGCACTGTTCGCGATCAAGCCGAAACTGCCGGTGACCTGGCTCCCGGTGGTGATTGAAAGCGTGCCGTTGTCGCCGTTGGCCGCACCTACAATGACAGAGGCCGCGGGATGGCTGATCAAACCGCCATTGGCGACAACAAGCGTGCCATTGTCGATTGTGGTGCCACCGGAATAGCTGTTGGCTCCTGTGAGTGTTTCCGTGCCCGCACCGGTCTTCGAAAGCGCGCCTGCTCCTGTAATGACGCCGGAGAATGTATCGCTGCCAGCGTTGTTGATCGCCAGGGTGGAGCCGTTTGCAATGTTCGCGGCGCCGCTGCCATCCAGGCCGCCGATCACCTCGTTGAAATTCACCCCCAGGATCGCGCCGGAATTGACTGTCATCGGGCTGTTCGGTGAAAACGCATCGGGCGCCCCATCGGCGAGTGTACCGTTCACGATGCTCGTGCCGCCAGTGTACGTGCTGGCGCCTGTGAGCGTTTCCGTGCCCGCGGCAGTCTTCGACAGGCCGCCGGCTCCGTTAATAGCGCCAGAGAATGTGTTACTGCCAGCGTTGTTGATCGCCAGCGTGGCGCCGTTTGCGATGTTGGTGGCGCCGCTCGCACTGAGGCCGCCGATCACCTCATTGTAATTCACACTGAATGTCGCGCCGGAATTGACTGTCACCGGGCTGTTCGGTGAAAACGCATCGAGGGCGCCGTCGGCCAAGGTGCCGCTGACAACCGTCGTCAAGCCGGTGAATGTGTTGGTGCCGGACAGAGTCAACGTGCCCGTGCTCCCTCCGTTTACGGTGAGCGCGCCGTTTCCAGTGATGTTGCCGGCGTAATTGTACGAGTTCGTCCGGGAGAAATTCGCCACCGCGGAGCCCGCATTATTCAGAATGATGTTTCCCGAGATCGAGCCAGTGGGTCCAGAGTTGCCGATATTGAGCGTGCCGCCGTTGATCGTGACCGACCCGGCGCCCGTGGCAGAACCCGTGGCGTTGGCCAGGGCGAGGGCACCGCCATTGAGCATCGTGCCGCCGGCATAGGTGTTGGCCCCCGAGAGCGTTTCCACGCCAGCTCCGGTCTTCGACAGCGCGCCCGCGCCCGCGATGACGCCAGAGAATGCATCGCTGCCCGTGTTGTTGATCGCCAGCGTGGCGCCGCTTGCGATGTTGGCGGCGCCGTTGGCATCAAGGCCGCCGATCAGCTCATTGTAATTCACGCTGAGGACCGCGCCGGAACTGACTGACACCGCGCTGTTCGGTGAAAACGCATTGGCTGCTCCGTCCGCCAGTGTACCGCCGTTGATCGTGGTTGAGCCGGAATAGCTGTTGGTTCCGGAGAGAACCGTGTAGCCCGCGGTGTTGACGACCTGCGTCGGGCCTGTGATCGCAACGGCCGCGCCGGCGGACGTGCTATCCTGGGTGAAATAGTACGGATTGCCCGAGCCGGAAGTCGTGTTGAACTGGACTGTGCCTGTACCGGCGCCCGTCGTGACAGCCGCGGCATTGAGTATGCCACCTGCGGCGGCAGGACCGGTCGCCGTCCCGCCGATGTTCAGCGTGCCGACGCCAGAACCGTTAAAGCTAGTGGACCCAACCGTCGCGCTGTCGATTCCAAGGCTGACGGTTCCTGTTCCATTGAGGACATTCACCAAACCTCTATTGCTGATCGTCAGGGAACCAGTCCCGGCAACTCCGATGCCGAGCGATTGATCGGAATTCGCGCCATCTGCAACCAAAGGAATCCCATTCAACGTCGTCAACGTGCTGCCCGTACCGTCGACCGTCGCCGCGCCATTGCCACCGGGGGAAATGCCGACATTTACCCAGCCGGTCGTCATCGATCCGCCGCGGGTGATCGCCAGCGTCGCCAAGCTGCCCACCGGGCTGGAACTGCCGTCGCCCAAGAGCAATCCGGATGGAATTGGGATTCCTCCAGCGGTTACTTGTCCCGATATCGACCAAGAACTGCTGGCACCGTCAATTGTAACGGCACCGTTGCCGACCTGCGTGCCACCGTTGGTCGAAGAAGTGAATCCGCCGTTGGTGATCGCGAGCGCGCCAGTCGCGCCGTTGATGCCGATGCCAAAGCCAGTGCTCGTCAAACTGCTGCCTGCGCCGCCGACATTCACCGTGCCAGAGCCACCGGCGCTATAGCCGATGCCGGTTCCGGCGCTGGAGACGAGGCCACCACGGGTTATTGTAAGTGTGCCTCTGCCGCTGTCGCCCACGATAAGAGAGCTGGCATTGGTCCATTTACTGCCGGTGCCGTCGACTGTCACGCTGCCCATGCTGCCACCCATTTCGCCGATGTAGCCGTACGTGTTGCCGACTTTTGCGCCGTTGGTGATGGCGAGTGTACCTGTGCCGTGATCGCCCACGAAGAGGTTGTTCGTGCTGGTCCATTTACTGCCTGTGCCATCGACCGTGACGTTGCCCACCCAGCCAGCGTTCTCCCCGATGTAGCCGTTGTTGCTCGTGACTTTGCCGCCGCTGGTGATCGCGACGGAGCCAGGACCGGTGTCGCCCACGTAGAGATCGCCCACGCTGGTCCAAAGGCTCCCGGCGCCGTCGACCGTGACCGAACCGGAAGTGCCGTGAACGCCGATGTAACCGTTGTAGTCTGCGGCGGCGCCTCCGCCAGTGATGGAGAGAACGCCCGTGCCGTCATTACCCACGTACAGGGCTCTATTAACGTTCAACTGGCTGCCACTACCGCCAATCGTCGCCATGCCCAAGCCACCGGTGTTGTCCCCAACGGAAACGTAGTCCGAGCTAACAGTGCCACCGTTGGTGATCGCTAGCGTCCCGGATCCAAACTCACCGGCAACCAGCCAGCTCCAGTTGCCATTCTGTTCCAGTATCCTCAACGAGCTGCCGGGACCGCTGACGTTCACATTGCCCGTGCTGGATGAGTAGTTTCCGATTGTGAGGAGGCCGCCTGCCGTGACAGACCCGCCGTTGGCGATTGAAAGCGTGCCATTGTCGCCCCCGAAATTGCCAACCGTGATACCAGCCGAAGGATTGCTGATCGAACCACCGTTGATGGAAAGCGTGCCATTGTCGACGATCGTGCCGCCCGCGTAGGTGTTGGCGCCGGAAAGCGTTTCCGTACCCGCGCCGGTCTTCGACAGCGCGCCGGCGCCGGAGATAACGCCGGAGAACGTGTCACTACCGGTGTCTTTGATCACCAGCGTTGCGCCGCCGTTCAAGATGTTTGCGGCGCCGCTGCCATCCAGGCCGCCAACCGTCTCGTTGTTGTTCACACCGAGGGTCGCGCCTGAACTGACTGACACCGCGCTGTTCGGTGAAAACGCATTGGCTGCGCCGTCGGCCAGGGTGCCGCTGACAACGCTTGTGAGGCCCGTGAAGGTATTCACACCGGACAGGGTCAGCATGCCCGTGCTCCCCCCGTTTACGGTGAGCGCACCAGTTCCAGTGATGCTCCCGGCATAATTGTATGGATTCGTGCGGGAGAAATTCGCCGCCGCGGAGCCCGCGTTATTCAAAACGATGTTTCCTGAGATCGAGCCCGTGGATCCAGAGTTGCCGATATTGAGCGTGCCGCCGTTGACCGTGACCGAACCGAGGCCCGTACCAGAGCCAGTGGCATTGGTCACCGCCAGTACACCGCTGTTGAGGGTCGTGCCGCCAATATAGGTGTTGGCGCTAGAGAGAGTCAGAGTGCCGCCACCATCCACAGTAACCCCGCCATTTCCAATAATGCTGCCGGCATAGCTGTAGGAATTTGTCCGGGAGAAGTCCACCGCAGCCGCCGAGTTCGTTCCTGTCAGGAAGATGTTCGCCGAGATCGAGCCCGTGGATCCATAGTCGCCGACATTGAGCGTGCCGCCGTTGATTAGGAACGGTCCGGTCCCGGTCGAAGCGCCTACAACTGCGAGCACGCCGCCATTAATCGTGGTAAAGCCTGAGTATGCGTTCGCCCCACCGAGAACCCATGTGCCCGTGCCCGACTTGATCAATGAAGTTGCGCCGCCGTTGTCACCGATGCTCGCAGCCAGCGTGTTGGCTCCAGTGTTCACGCCGGTCAGCGTCAGCGTGTTGGCACCACTGGAAACAAATCCCAAGCTCCCCGGGTTCGTGAAACTGATAGCTCCAGAGCCGGAAGCATCGATCGAAGCACCGCCAACACCGATTGTGAAAAGCCGGTCCGTGGTTCCAGCAACTCCACCACTTCCGGTATATTGAAGCGTGCCGCCGCTCAGAACCAGGTTGGCAGCACCAGTGCCGGACTTGCCAATGCCGCTGGCGGCACCACTGTTGGCCAGACTGCTGACCGAAAGCGTGCCGCCGCTGATCGTCGTGGATCCGGTGTAGGTGTTTGCGCCGCCAAGCACCCATGTACCCGTGCCCGATTTGACGAGCGAGGTAGCCCCGCCGTTGTCCCCGATGACCGAAGCAAGCATGTCGGGGTTTGCGCTGGAACCAGTCAGGGTCAGCGTGCGCGCTCCACTGGAAACCAAGCCCATGTTGCCCGTGTTCGTGAAAGCGACAGCGCCAGTGCCGGAAGCGTCGATCACACCACCGCCGGTACCGACAGCAAGCAGCTGATTGGAAGATCCACCACTTCCGGTAAACTGCAGGGTGCCACCGTTGAGAAGCAAGTTTCCGGAGGGGCCGATATTGGCGAAACTGCTGACGGAAAGCGTGCCGCCATTGATCGTAGTCGCGCCAGTGTAGGTGTTGGCACCGCTGAGCATCCATTCGCCCGTGCCGGACTTGGTGAGGGACGTCGCACCGCCGCCATCGCCAATGACCGCTGCGAGCGTGTTGGCGCCGGTGTTGGTACCGGTCAAGGTCAGCGTGTGGGTTCCAACCGAGACAAAGCCCAGATTGCCTCCGTTGTTGAAAGCAACCGCTCCGCTGCCCGAGGCGTCGATTGCGCCACCGCCAATATCGATGGTGAACAACCGGTCCGTCGAAGCCCCGCTTCCGGTGTACTGGAGCGTGCCGCCGCCGCTCAACATCAGGTTGCTTGCTGCGTTGGCAGCCTTGCCGATACCGCTGGCAACGCCACCATTGGCCAAACTGCTGACCGAAAGCGTACCGCCAGCGATCATTGTCGAGCCGGCATAGGCGTTGGCTCCGGTCAGCGTTTCCGTGCCCACGCCAGTCTTCAACAGGGCGCCGGCTCCAGCAACAAGGCCGGAAAACGAATCGCTGCCAGCGTTGCTGATCGCCAGCGTCGCGCCGCCCGCGATGTTGGCGGTGCCGCTCCCAACAGTGAAGGAGTCGAGACCGGCGATCACCTCCGCCTGGCTCACGTTAAGAGTCGCACCCGAATGGATTGACACCTGGCTGTTCGGCGAAAACGCCCCGTAAACACCGTCGGCCAGCGTGCCGCTGACGACGCTCGTGACTCCGGTGAATGTATTGGCGCCCGACAGAGTCAGCGTGCTGCCGCCTTCTACGATGAGCCCGCCGTTTCCAGTGATGCTGCCGGCGTAGCTGTACGGATTCGTACGGGAGAAATCCGCAACCGCGGAGCCCGCGTTATTCAGAAAGATGTTGCCCGAGATCGAGCCCGTGGATCCACTGTTGCCGATATTGAGCGTGCCGCCGTTGATCGTGATGAGGCCGGTGCCCGTGCCGGAGGAGACGCCAGAGTTGGTCAGGGCAAGGATGCCGCTGTTGATGACGGTACCGCCACTGTAAGTGTTATTGCCCCCAGAGAGCGTCAGCGTGCCTCCACCATCAATGGTAACCCCGCCATTTCCAGTAATGCTTCCGGCGTAGCCGTAGGAATTTGTCCGGGAGAAGTCCACTCCTGCGGCCGAATTCGCACCTGTCAACAGGATGTTCGCCGAGATCGAGCCCGTGGATCCATAGTTACCGACGTTGAGCGTTCCGCCATTGACTGTGATCAGTCCGGTCCCGGTTGAAGCGCCTGTCACCGCGAGCACGCCTCCATTAACCGTTGTGCCGCCTGAGTACGCGTCCGCGCCACCAAGCACCCATGTGCCCGCGCCCGACTTGATCAGCGATGTCGCGCCGCCGTTGGGGTTGTCGCCAATGGATTCCGCCAGCGTGTTGCTGCTCGTGCTGGCGCCGGTGTAGGTGCCGGTCAAGGTTAGCGAGCTAGCTCCACTGGAAGAGACAAAGCCCATTCCGGCCGTGTTATTGAAATCGAGAGCCCCGGTGCCAGAAGCATCGATCGAAGCACCGCCGGTGCCGATGGAGAATAGCCGGTTTGTGGATGCCCCACTTCCGGTATACTGGAGCGTGCCGCCGTTCAGGATCAGGCTGCCAGAAGGGCCAATATTGCTGGTCCCGGCGCCATCGGCCAGACTGCTGATGGAAAGCGTGCCGCCGTTGATCGTGGTACCGCCGGTATAGGTGTTGGCACCGGTCAGAACGTTAAAGCCGGCCGTGTTGATGACCTTCGTCGTGCCGGTGATTAAAACGGGGGTGCCACCTGTAGCAGCGCCGTTGGTCGTGAAATAGTAAGGCGCGCCTGTTGTATTGAACTGGACAGTGCCCGAACCTGCGCCGGTGGTCACCGAGGCGGCATTCAAGATTCCGCCCTGTGTCGGGCTGACTCCGCCAATGATCAGCGTGCCGCTGCCTCCCGCCAAGGCGCCAAGCGTGACGGAGTTGCTGACCACGGTGCCGCTGTTCGCGATGGCTAGCGTGCCGACATCGCCGCTATTTTTGCCAACCGTGATTGAAGCCGAAGACTGGCCGATCGAACCGCCGTAGGCGACGGAGAGCGTGCCGTTGTTTACCGTGGTACCGCCGGTGTAGGTGTTGGCGTCAGTAAGTATTTCCGTGCCCAAGCCGGTTTTCGCCAGCGCGCCGGCTCCGGAGATAACGCCGTAGAAGGTGTCACTGCCCGCATTGCCGATCGCCAATGTCGCGCCGCTCGCGATCGTTGTGCTGCCGCTGCCATCGAGGCCGCCGATCGCGTCATTGTACTTCGCACTGAGGGTAGCGCCGGGGCTGACCGACACCGCGCTATTCGGTGAAAACGCATTCCTGACTCCGTCCTCCAGAATGCCACCAAGGATCGTGGTCGGGCCATTGTAGGTGCTCGTGCCGAAGAGAACGTTGTAGCCTGCGGAATTGATGACCCGCGTCGCGCCCTGGATCGAAACGCCCGTGCCGGTAGGAGTACCATCCTGGGTGAAATAGTTGGTGCCGGTCGTATTAAATTGGACGGTGCCCACACCGCTGCCGGTTGTCACCGTGGCCGCATTCAGGAATCCGCCTTCCGCCGCGGGGGAGCCCGACGGCGCACCGATGTTCAGCGTGCCGGCGCCGCTTCCATTCAGGCCGAGTGTGACCGTGCCCGATCCGTCCAAGACATTGACGGCACCTAAATTGGCGATGGTCAGCGATCCGGTGCCGGAATTGCCAATCAACAGGGCGCCGTCGACATAGGAGCCACCCCCCAGGGCGCCGTCGACATAGAAAAGACTTCTGTCGGTGACCGTCACCATGCCCGAGCTGCCGGGTCCGTCTCCGATCGATGCGAAGCTGGCGTAAACCCCGCCAAAGTTCGTGATCGTCAGCGTGCCGGAGCCGGAATTGCCAACCATGAGCGAGTTATAAACACAGAGATAGCTGCCATCGAGTTTCACCACGCCGACGCCGGTGCTGGTGTCTCCGATCGATGCGAAGCTGGCGTAAACATGGCCCCAGTTGGTGATCGTCAGCGTGCCGGAGCCGGAATTGCCAATGTACAAGTCGCCGGAATCCTGGAGCCACCCGTTGTTGACCGTCACCGTGCCGGAGCTTCCTGTGCCGTCTCCGATCGAGCCGTTGAAGCTGCTAACCTCGGCGCCATCGGTGATGGCAAGCGTTCCGCTGCCCGCTTTGCCGACGATCAAGTTCCCCGACACGGCGAGCAAGCTGGGGAATCCACCTTCTTCGCCTTCGCCCTCGTAGTAGCCATCCACCGTGACCGCGCCCGAGCTGCCGGCGTTCTTCCCGATCACGGCAACGCTGCTGTCAACTTCGCCTCCGTTGGTGATCGAGAGCATGCCGTTACCGGCCTCGCCCACAATCAGCGGACCAGCCGAGTAACTATCTTCGCCATCGACCCACGATTTGTTCAATGAGCTATACGGGCCGTCAACAGTGACGGTGCCCCTGCTCCCAGCGTTCTTGCCAATCACGGTCACACTGCTCTCAACCTCGCCACCGTTGGCGATCGAAAGCGTGCCTGTGCCGGAATTGCCAATGTACAGGTCGCCGTTGACATAGAAACCACCTTCGTCGGTGACCGTCACCGTGCCCGAGCTGCCGGGTCCGTCTCCGATCGATGCGAAGCTGGCGTCAACCGCGCCCTCATTCGTGATTGTGAGCGTGCCTGTGCCGGAATTGCCAACGTACAGGTCGCCGATATCCTGAAGCCACCCGTTGTTGACCGTCACTGTGCCGAAGCTTCCTGCGCCGTCCCCGATCGAGCCGTAGAAGCTGTGAACCTCAGCGCCATTGGTGACCGACAACGATCCGCTGCCGTCTCCACCCACGACCAGCGAACCCCCGACCTGCTCGTCTTCCCCCTCATATTGCCCCAGGGTCATGGAGGTGCAGGGTCCGCTCACCGTCACCGATCCGGAGCTGCCGGCATCCGCTCCGATGATTGCGTTGGAGGCAGTGACCGTTCCACCGTTGGTCACCGCAAGCGAGCCGGTGCCGGAATAGCCCACGAAGATATTGCCGGACTCTTCTTCTTCTCCATTCCAAGGAACACTCAAATAGCTGTTGTCGCCGGAGACGGTGACCATACCGACGCCGCCGAGCTTCCGGCCGATGATGGTGTCACCCGCATCGACCGAGCTGCGACTGGTGATGATCAGCGTGCCAATGCCGGCATCCCCGACATAGAGGGAGCCGTAGACATAGAACCGGCTGTTATTGAACATCGCCAAGCCGGAGCCGGTGTCATTTTCCCCGATCACGGCGAAATTGGCGTCAACCGTGGAACCGTTGGTGATCATCAGCGTGCCGGAGCCGGATCTGCCGACAGACAGAGTGTCGTAGATATCGAGATAGCTGTCGTAGAGCGTCACCATGCCGGAACCGGTTGTGTCGTTTCCGATCGAGGCGTAATTGCTATCGACACGGCCGTCGGTGATTGAAAGCGAACCGCTGCCTTCCTTGCCGACAAACAGGGGGCCGTACACCTCAAGTTCACTGGTATCGACCGTCACCGCGCCCGAGCTGCCGGCGCTATTGCCGATCGTTGCAGAACTGCTCGAGACATAGCTGTTGTTGGTGATGGACAGCGTGCCGTCGCCTTCGTTGCCCACCTCCAGGTCGTTCGACATGTACCACGAACTGCAGTCGCCATCGACGGTCACCGCGCCAGAGCTGCCAACGTTGTTCCCGATGATGCCAGAGTCGCTGTTGACCCTGGCTCCACCGGTGATTGCGAATTTGCCTTGGTCCCCCTCGACATCGCCGACAATGACGTCTCCTGAGGGGCCATCGCCCGTGCCGATCAGACCACTGTAGCCGGAGATGGTCAGTGTGCCATTGTTGACCGTTGTGCCGCCCGTGTAGTCGTTGTCGCCAAAGAGAACGTTGTACCCGGCCGTGTTGATCACGTTGGTCGGACCCGTGATTTCAACGGCGTAGCCATCGGACGTGCCGTCATTGGTGAAGAAGTAGGGAGCGCCACTGGACGCGGTCGTGTTGAACTGAACGACGCCCGGATCCCAACCGGTCGTCACCATGGACGCATTCAAGATTCCGCCTGCTGCCGGCCGATCGCCAACCGCCGCGCCGATGTTCAACGTGCCAGTGCTGGTGCCATCACTGTTGGCAGCGAGAACGACTGTGCCGGATCCGTCTTCGCCAACGTTGACCACGCCCCCGTTGGCGATCGTGAGCGTTCCATCGCCGGAATTACCAACCACCAGGGCAGAGTCGCCGACCGTCAGAGAACTGGGCCCGGTTCTGCCATCAACGGTGACCGTGCCGGTGCTGCCACCATTATTGCCGATCGTCAGGTCGTAAGTGCTGACCGATCCTCCGCCAGTGATGGAAAGCGTACCCGTGCCAGATTCGCCGACGACCAGAGTGCCCCTGTCCAAAATGTTAAGGGAACTGGGACTGCCTGTGATCGAGGCGCCGTCGACCGTTACCCTGCCGTCACTGGTTTCGCCATTCCCAATGTAGCCGACGTAGGCGTTGACGGAGCCACCGCCGGTTATCAAGAGTGAGGCGTTGTTATCGATGTCACCTTCGACAAAGATGCCGTCCGTAGGCGCGAGACTCGAGCCGATCGAGCCACCTTTGACCTGAAGCGTGCCGTTGTTGACCGTCGTGCCGCCAGTGTACGTGTTCGTGCCGGTAAGCACCCAGGTGCCCGAGCCGGACTTGATGAGCGAAGTGCTGAACACCATGTCTTCGGGCCCGTAGCTGTCGTCAATAACCGCGGCGAGCGTGTTATTGTCGGCATTGGTTCCGGTCAGGTTGAGTGTAGCGCCCCGCGATGAGTAACTTGCAATGGAGGCCGTGTTGGTGAAATTGATGGCACCGGTGCCGGAAGCGTCGATCGTGCCAGCGTCTTCGATGGTGAACAGCCGGTCCGTGGATCCACCGACTCCAGTGTACTGGAGCGTGCCACCGTTCAGGACCAGGAAGAATGCATCTTCCGTTGAAGCGCCGATGCCGCTCGCCAAACCACGGTTGGCCAGGCTGCTGACGGAAAGTGTGCCGCCGGCGATTGTCGTGGAACCGGTGTACGTGTTGGCGCCGGCGAGCGTTTCCGTGCCCACGCCAGACTTCACCAGGGCGCCGGCGCCAGTAACAAGACCGGAGAACGAATCGCTGCCAGCGTTGCTGATCTCCAGCGTCGCGTCACTCGCGATGTTAGCGGTGCCGCTGCCAGCGGAGAAGGAGTCGAGACCGGCGATCACCTCGTCCTGGCCCACGTTGAGATTCGCACCCGAATGGATTGACACCTGGCTGTTCGGCGAGAACGCCCCAGAAGCGCCGTCTGCCAGTGTGCCACTGACAACGCTCGTAAGGCCGGTGAACGTGCTGGCACCGGACAGAGTCAGCGTACCGCCTCCGTTTACGACAAGCGCGCCATTTCCTGTAATGCTGCCGGCGTAACTGTTCGAGCCCGTCCTGGAGAAGTCCACCACCGCCGAGCCGGCGTCGTTCAGAACGATGTTGCCCGAGATCGAACCCGTGGCTCCTGAGTTTCCAATGTTCAGCGTGCCTCCGTTGATCGTGACTGCGCCGGTACCCGTGCCGGAGCCAGTTGCATTGGTCACAGCAAGGATGCCACCGTTATTGATGGTGGTGCCGCCGCTATACGTGTTGGCTCCGCCGAGCACCCAGGTGCCCGAGCCCGACTTGACGAGCGAAGTGGATCCACCGGACTCGCCAATGACCGCCGCAAGCGTATTGTTGCCCGAATTGCTCCCGGTCAGAGTAAGCGTGCGGCTCCCAAGAGAGGCGAAGCCCATACTACCCGAGTTATTGAAATTGATGGCACCAGTGCCGGAAGCGTCGATCGCACCGCCGCCAGTGCCGATGGTGAACAGCCGGTTTGTGGATCCGCTGGCTCCGGTATACTGGAGCGTGCCACCGTTCAGGATCAGGTTGGCGGCGATGTTCGCTGACTTGCCGATATTGCTGGCGGCGCCACCATTCGCCAGACTGCTGACGGAAAGCGTACCGCCGTTGATTGTCGTGGAACCGGTGTACGTATTGGCGCCGGTTAGCACCGTATAGCCCGCAGTATTGACGACCTTCGTCGGGCCGTCGATGACAACGGCTGTTCCGCCGGATGCGCCATTCCGAGTGAAGTAATAGGGCAAGGAGCCGGTCGCGGTCGTCTTGAACTGGACAGTACCCGAGCCCGGTCCTGTGGTCACCGTGGCTGCATCCAGGATTCCGCCCGCAGCAGCCGGGCTGCCTGATGCCGCACCGATGTTCAGCATACCGACGCTGCCCGTGTTCCAGCCAAGGTTGACAGTGGTCACATTGACCTTGCCCCCATTGGCGATCGTGAGATTGCCAGTGCCGGAATCACCCACCCACACCTGGTCGAACTGGGCAGTAAACTGGCTGCCGGGGCCGTCGACCGTCACCGTGCCGATACTGCCGACGAGGTTTCCGATGAAGCCGTAGTTGGCGGTGACGTGGCCACCGTTCGTGATCGAGAGCGTGCCGTTGCCCCCACTGCCAACATTCAAGTTCCCTCCCAGGTACCCCGCCAAGACGATTGAGCTGCCGGCTCCGTCGACCGTCACCGCGCCACTGCCGCCCAAGTCATAGGCGATATAGCCATTTGTGCCGGTGAGTGTGCTGCCGCCCGTCAGCGAGAGCGTGCCGGTGCCGAAGTCGCCCACGAGGAAATCGCCGTTGGTCACAACGCACCCATTGGTGATCAAGACTGTGCCGTTATTGCCACTGTAATAACCGATAGTGATTGGGCTGGTGTTCGAGCCGCCCCTCAATTCGAGCGTCCCGCCATCGACCAAGTTGCCGCCGCCATAGGTGTAGGCTCCGGCAAGGACGTTGTAGCCGCCTGAATTCAAGATCGAAGTCCGGCCTGTGATCGCAATGGCCCCGCCGCCGGAAGCGCCAGTCTTGGTGAAAAAGTAAGGCGAGGATGATGTTCCCGTGGTGTTGAACTGGATTTCACCGTTACCACTGGTTGTTGTCACCGTGCCCGCATTCAAGATTCCAGCCGCCGCCGCTGAGCTGCCCGACGGCGCACCGATGTTCAAAATGCCGAGTGAGGATTCACTGGTGTTAGCGAGCGTGACGGTGCCCGATCCGCCGCCGACATTGACCGTGCCTCCATTGCTGATCGTCAGCGTTCCGTAGGAGGAGGGGCGGTCGCCCGCAATCAAGCTATTCGAAACGGTCAATGAGCTGGCAGCGCCATCAACCGTCACGGTGCCGGTGCTCGCGGGACCGTTCGCGATGTAGACATTGTTGCTGGTGACACTGCCCCCGCCGGCGATCGCGAGTGTGCCGTTGTCACCGACGTTGATGCCGACAGTGAGATCGGCCGAGGCGTGATTGATCGAGCCGCCGATGACGGACAGCGTGCCGTCGTTGACCGTGGTCCCTCCAGTGTACGTATTGGCGCCGGTGACGGTCAGAGTTCCGGCACCGGTCTTGATGATGCTTGCACCGCTGCCACTCGCGCTGGAGCGGAAATCAACTGCAGACCCGCCAGCCAAGTCGAACGTATGCGCCCCGGAGGTCAGCGCAACCGCGATGCTGCTGCCGAACACGACCGCATTCGGGTTGGCCACAGTCGTCGCGATATTTCCGTAGATTGTCAGTGTCGGCAGGCTCGTGCCGGAAAATGAATACGCGGCGCTGCCGCTCGAAAACGTGAGGTTGCCGACGGCTCCGCTGGTCGAACCGAGAACCACGGCAGTCTGTGTCGCGTCGCCAAACGTGATGTCTTCAGCACCGGTGACGAAGCCGGGGACGCTCCCCCCTGACCAGTTGGACGCATTCTCGATTGCGCCGTCGAGGCCGCCTCCAATCCAAACAAAAGCCTGCACCCTTCCCGCTGTCGCTGCAAACGCCAATACAACAAGCGCACCAAGGATTGATTTGAGCTTCATAATCACGTTGGGGTAATGCGGTAAAACTCCCGAAAATCGCCGTCCCTTGCAAGATGAATATCAATCAATTGGGCGGCAATCCGACCGGGCCACAAGTTACGCAGGTTACGCAGAAACAGGATGATATGAAGAAATGCCGCCCGCAATCCGGCAGGCTCAATGCGCGAAACCCAGAAAGATCACCACGCAATGCAAATCCGAAGCACCGCCGTCCACTCGCAATTGGCTGGATGACCCGTGGAGACCGCCGGGCCAATCCGCGGGAATTCGCAGTCAACACACAAGCTGATCGAAGTCCGTGAAGTCGGCCTTGAACCCGTCTTTGACGCCCTTGCAGACGACGCTGACGGCATCATGCGAATGCAGCGATTCGAGGTGGGCGCAGGCGGCCTGGAAATCCCGGATCCGGCGGTCGCCGTTCAGTTCGCGGTAGAGAAGCCGCGCCGCATCCTCGACGAATTTGATATAGGCGCCGTTCAGCTCGGCAAACGCCTGCTCGTCCTCGCGCTTCACCATCACCTGTGTCTCGGTCTGGAGGGCGTTGAGGCAATGCGCCTGGAGGTCCTCGATGGCGAGCTTCCGGCCGGGGGCGACTTCAACGCTCACGCGGGCCTTGCTGCGCTGCGAGTGCGGGATCGAATAGACGCCGCGCTGGTCGCGCGCATGTTCGGCGAGCTCCGCGGAACACGGACAGGCGGAAGAGTAGACATAATCGAAATGAATAAACCGCCGGTAGTGCCCCGTATTCGTCATCGCCCCCTCGAACACGACCTCGTAATACTGCCAGCCCTCGAGCCCGCTGCGCAGGCTGCGCTGCGGGATCGGATACGAAAACGCGACCTTCAGCCGGGCGTCCTTGCTTTTGATCCGCCGGAGATACGTCGCGAGAATCCGGCCGAGCCATTCAAGCGTGAACACGCCGTCCTTGTGGTCGTAGAATGAACGCACGATCCGGCTCATGTTGATGCCCTTGAGCTCGGCTTCGAGGGAGACCGTGCCCGTCACCCGCGCCTCCAGCGTGAGGATGCCGCTGTGTTTGGTGCGCACCCGGATGGGAAGGCGGAAATTCGCCACGCCGACCTGCTGGATGCCAACCTTTGCGCCCTCAATGGCTCCTGCCGCCGCCATCATGTCCGGCAGCCCGGCGCGATAAGCCGGCGTGACCGCGAACTTCGAGTCATAGGCGCGCGGAATCCGTGGCGCATGCGATGCGTCAACACGATGGAGATAGAGCTTGGATTTCGTCTTCATTCTCAGTCCGGTCTGCGGTCGGTCGCAGGAAACACCAGCCCGGCGACAGCGATCCGCAAACGTTCCCGGACCGGCGATAAAGCGCGGCACGGGAGCAGGACTAAGTATTCATTATGCGGCTCTGGTCAACCTTTGGGATTGTCTCGACTTGTCCCTGCACTTGGTCTGTGGCCTTATCGATCTCTGGAGTGCCGATCCTGGCACGGGCATCTTGCCTGTGGATTCGTGTCGGGCTCTCCGACATGGGCACGATGCCCATGCCACCTATCCCGCCATGAAAGTCCGCAAAGCCCTCATCACCGCCGCCGGCCCACGGCAACGCAGCCTGCCCCTTCAGATGCTGATCGACCAGCAGGGCGAGGCAAAATCCGCCCTTCAGATCATCCTCGAAGAGGCCGCCGCCGCGGGCGTCGAGGAGTTCTGCGTGGTGGTCTGCCCAGGCGATGAGTCCGCCTACGGCGCAGCAAGTGGCGCTTTGCGCGACCGGGTGCGTTTCATCGCCCAGTGCGATCCCCGCGGCTACGGTCACGCTGTGCTCTGCGGTCGCGAATTCGTCGGCGGCGAATCCTTCCTGCACCTCGTAGGCGACCATTTGCATGTGGCGAACGGTACGACGACCTGCGCCCGCCAGCTGGTCAGTATCGCAGAGTCCGAGGACGCACCCGTTTCAGCCGTGCAGCCGACTCATGAAAGTCTCTTGACGTCCTACGGGGCTGTCGGCGGACGACTTGTCGGACGTGAACGCCCCCTGTACCAGATTGAAACCGTACTGGAGAAGCCAACCCCCACCGTCGCCGAACAGCAATTGCTCGTTCCGGGTCTGCGCGCCGGTTACTACCTCTGCTACTTCGGCATGCACGTGCTGCCTGCAGAGACATTTGATATTCTGACTGAACAGGAAGCCGCCGCCAATGGCCGCCCCATCGGGCTTTCCCCCGCCCTCCATGCGCTGGCCGCCCGGCGCCGCTATCTGGCCTTCAACGTCGCAGGCAGGCGGTTCGACATCGGAGCCCAGTACGGCCTGCTGTTCGCCCAACTCGCGCTGACTCTCGCCGGCCGCGACCGCGACCGGATCCTGACGCAACTCGTCGAACTGCTGGCGTCGCGGTGACGCGGAAGGACGACGCCTCGACCTGCAACTGCACGACAACCGGACCATTTTACGAAGCCAAAAATGCAAAATGCGGTTTTGCTGGCGTTGCAGGAAACGTGTAGCCGGGGGCGCCGACCCCGGACCGGCCTCAGCGAGGCCGGCTACAACAGAGCGCCGTTTTCTCCTGTAAGGACCGCCAGAATCCCATGACTCCCCACGTCACTGACATCATTGAGGCCGAGGCCCCGGAAACCCGCGACGTCGCCATTGCCCGGTGGTGCGAGGGGCGGTCAACCGCCGAGTTGCTGGGCGCGTGCGCCGAACTCGAACTGTACCGCCGCAGGCAAACCAACCTGTACCGCCGCGTCCGAGCCCTGTTTTTTCTCGCGGCCATCCACCGCTACCATCTGCCGGCACAGGCGGATTTTCCCCGCACCGGCCGTGTGCCCTACGACGGCTTCACCCGCGTGCTGGAACGGCGTTTTGAGGAGGCGATCACCGGGTTCCTGCGCGCCCAGGAGACACAGGGCGCGAATGAGACGCTTTCGAGCGCACTCGCCGCCGCATATCACGCACTTGGTTTTCAAACGCTCGCCGACCAGGTGCGCCACACGGTTCGGGCAACCCGCGGCAATGCGTGGATCTTTCGCCTCGGCCATCCACTCGACCAACCGTTGCGCGTGCGGCCGGAACTGTTGCGCACCGGCAGCAGTGAATCACCGCACCCGATCCTTCGCGAGCGCACCCCCGTGCGCATGGACCTGACGCACTGCGGATGGAGCGACATCTTTTTCCTCGGCATGGACTTTCCCGAGGGCGCGCGGGTGCTCAACGTCTCCATCGACCTTGGCGTGCACGGCCGCGACGCCGGCCCGCGCCCGCCCGTCGAGGCATATTTCCGCATCATCGACGAACCCGTCATCCGCCTGGCGAGCGTCGATCTGGAAGCCACGGCGGAGGTCCGCGAACTCGACGAAGTGTTCGATTTCGGCCGCGACTACCTCGGCCTGCTGAAGGCTGCCGTCATCGCCGCGGGACTCGTGCCTCCGGGCATTGAGCGGTCGGGCGCCAGACTGGCGGACCTGCTGGGCGTGATCTGCGGCCCCGGCCGGGGTTTCGAGCTCGTCAGCAATGTCAACCGCATCCCCAAGGGCTCGCGCCTGGCCGTGTCCACCAACCTTCTCGGCGCGCTCATCGGCGCCTGCATGCGCGCCACGGGGCAGATCCGCGCGCTCACCGGTCCGATGGAGGAGCCCGAGCGCCGCATGGTCGCCGCGCGCGCCATCCTCGGCGAATGGCTCGGCGGCTCCGGCGGCGGCTGGCAGGATTCCGGCGGCCTCTGGCCCGGCATCAAGTTGATCGAGGGCGTCACCGCGCAGCCGGACGACGTCGAATACGGTTTCAGCCGCGGTCGCCTCCTGCCCCGCCACACGCTGCTCGGTCCGGACCGCATTCCGGCGGCGGCGCGCGCAAAACTGCAGGACTCCCTCGTCCTCGTGCACGGCGGCATGGCGCAGAACGTCGGGCCGATCCTCGAAATGGTGACGGAGAAATACCTGCTGCGCGGCGAGGCCGAGTGGACCGCGCGGCGCCAGGCCGTGTCCACGCTCGACGAGATCCTCCGCCAGCTCGCCGCCGGCGAGGTGCGCGCGCTCGGCCGCTCGCTCACCGCCAATTTCTTCGGGCCGCTGCAGACGATCATCCCGTGGGTGAGCAATCTCTACACGGAGCGGCTGATCCAGCGCACGCGGGCTGCATTCGGCGGAGACTTCTGGGGTTTCTGGATGCTCGGCGGAATGTCGGGAGGCGGCATGGGTTTCATCGTTGCGCCGGAACGCCGTCGGGAGGCGCAGGAACACCTGCAAGAGATCATGCTCACGGCCAAGCGCGAACTGGAGACCGCCCTGCCGTTCGCGATGGACCCGGTCGTCTACGATTTCGCGATCAACGAACACGGCTCCGTGGCAGCCCTGTTGACGGGCGCAGAGGCTCTGCTGCCGGCGGGATTCTATCAGCAGTCCGTGCCGCGCTGTCTTCGTCAGGAGGCACGCAACCTCACTCCGCGCGAGCGCGCCGATCTGCAGCAATTCACCCAGGCTGCACGCCGCGAGCCGGAGTTTGCCGCCGTGCTCCCCACACTGCTCGACCGGCTGCTGCCGTCCACCGCCGCAGCACCGGATGCCGGGCGCCTCGACGCGCTGCTCGACGAGAACGGTTTCGACCGCGTCCAGCATGAGCAGATTCGCGCCGACCTCCGGGCCGGGCGCATCGGGCTCGCGATGAACCGGCTCCCGCCGTCGACCAGGATCGAGGACGTGCCGGCCTCAGCCTTGTTCGACTCCGCCACCGCCCCGGAGGAATTTCGACGGCAGGGCGAGGCATCGTTGCGCGCCGGCGAGGTGGCCGTCGTCACGTACGCCGCCGGAGTCGGCAGCCGCTGGACGCAGGGGGCCGGGGTGGTGAAAGGACTGCACCCGTTCGCGAAGTTCGCCGGCCGGCATCGGAATTTCATCGACGTCCACCTGGCAAAAACAAAACGGATGGCGGACGCCTTCGGCACGACCATCCCGCACGTCTTCACCACGAGCTACCTGACGCACGCACCGATTGAAAAGTACCTGCGCGAAACCGTCGGCGACGCGCTCGACCGCACGGTGTGGCTCTCGCCCGGGCGTTCGATCGGCCTGCGGCTCGTGCCAACCGTCCGCGATCTCCAGTTTGCCTGGGAGGAAACCGCGCAGCAAAGGCTCGACGAACAGAAGGAGAAGATGCGCGAAAGCGTTCGCGCTGCCCTGACCGCCTGGGCACGGCAGACCGGCGAAGGCGCCAACTACACCGACAATCTGCCCGGCCAGTGCCTGCACCCGGTCGGCCATTGGTTCGAGATCCCGAATCTGCTCAAGAACGGCGTCCTGGCGCGCATGCTGGCGGCGCGACCGCAATTGCGCACGCTTCTCGTGCACAACATCGACACGCTCGGCGCGACTCCGGATCCTGCGATGCTGGGCTGGTTCCGCGCCGCAGGCTCAACCCTCGGATGGGAGGTCATGGGCAAACGGGTCGAGGACCACGGCGGAGGCCTGGCCCGGATCGACGGCAGGGTGCGCATGGTCGAGGGTCTGGCGCTGCCGCGCGAAGAGGACGAATTTGCCCTCACCTACTACAGCACGAACACCTGCTGGGTGGACATCGACCGGCTGCTCGCGCTGTTCGGGCTGGATCGTAATGATCTTTCCGATACGGCCAGGACGGCGGCGGCGGTTCGCGCGCTCGCTGCGCGCATGCCCACGTACGTGACGCTGAAGGAGGTCAAGAAACGCTGGGGACACGGCCAGGAGGATGTCTATCCCGTCGCCCAGTTCGAGAAGCTCTGGGGCGACATGACGACTCTGGCCGAATGCGCCAGCGTCTTCGCCGCCGTGCCGCGCGCCCGCGGCCAGCAGCTCAAGGACCAGGCCCAGCTCGACGTCTGGCAACGCGACGGCTCCGCGGCGTATATCGAATCCCTCGGAGATTGGTCATAGCAGTTTATCGGACTGTCTGCCCCCCGAGCTGCTATAATGCCACTTGGCCGCAAACGGCGACGATCACTTCGCCGGCGAGGGGTGCACGCTTGACGATCTTCGTTCTGTCATACACACCGGATGCATGGTCACGAACACGCGCAGTTTTCTCCGAAACTTTGCCGCCTGCAAGGCAAAGGCGCGCAAGGGCGAGGCCGTCCGCGTCCAGGACAAGGAGGGGGAATACCTCTTCACATCGGTCGCGCCGCGAAAATCCCTTCTCGGGGCCGCAAAGGGCAAAATCGTCTTCCATGACGATCTGACCCGGCCGACGCTGGCCGACGAGGGCTGGAAACCGTCGCTGTAATGGCCCGCCTGAAATACCTGCTCGATACCCACGCTTTCTTGTGGGCCGCGACCGACGAAGATCGGCTGAGCATCAAAGCGGCCCGCGCCATTCACACCACGCCCTACGAGCAGTTGGCCATTTCCGATGTCTCTTTGCAGGAAATCGGGCTCTTGCTTCACATCGGACGCATTTCGTTCAATGGTTCGCCGGCGAACGTTCTCGGTCACCTGCTCAACTATGTGACCGTGCTCCCGATCACGCTGGAGATTGCCCTGACTGCTCCAGCGTTGGCGTTGCCCCATGGCGATCAGTTCGACCGGATCATCACCGCCACGGCAAAAGCCCACCGGCTGCCCCTCATCACGAAGGACGCCAATATCACCGATGCTTCGGTGGTCGATACGGTTTGGTAACCCGCGTTCGGTACCCAAGCGGCTGACTTCGCGCCACGCGGGCACACGCTCGATCGGCCCCGCCTCCGCGGCGCCATCCTCGTCTTCAGCCTTTCCTTGCCTCTTTGCCCGAATCCGGCTCCCCTCGCCAAAACCCCGGCCCGCCGGCCACCTCCGTGCCCACCGACCCCTCCACGCAAAAGCGCTATGACGTGCTCGAAGCAACGGTGAGCCTGTGTCCGGAATGCATGGCGCCCGTCCCGGCCAAGATCGTCCAGCAGGACAACCGGATCTACCTTCGGAAACGCTGCCCGCAGCATGGCGAACAGACGGAGCTGCTCGAGCACAACGCCGGATATTTCAAACGGCGCAACGAGTTCAGCCGTCCTGGCACGAGCTGCAAACTTCAGACCGTTGCCGCCAGGGGCTGCCCGTTCGACTGCGGCCTGTGCCCGGAACACGAACAGCATACCTGCATCGGCCTGATCGAAATCACGAGCGGCTGCGACATGGGCTGCCCGGTTTGTTACGCGAACGCCGGCAGCCCGGGTTGTCTCCCGCTCGCCGACGTCCGGCGGATGATCGACTTCTACATCGATTCCGAACACGGCCGCGCCGAGATTCTCCAGCTCTCGGGGGGCGAACCGACGCTCCATCCCGCAATCCTCGACATCCTGCGTTATGCGCGGAGCACGAGCCTCGCCTACGTGATGCTGAACACGAACGGCCTGCGGATCGCGGCCGATCCGGCTTTCGTCAGGGAACTCGCCGGTTTTGTCGGGGGATTCGAGGTCTACCTGCAGTTCGACGGCCTCTCGGCCCGCAGCTGCCAGACGCTGCGCGGCGGCGATTACCTCGCTCGCAAGCTCGCCGCCGTGGAGGCGTTGGCGGAACAGAACATTCCGACAACGCTGGTCATGACGGTGCAGGCCGGCGTCAACGACGACGAGATCGGCGAAGTGATCGCGTTTGCGATGCGACACCGGAACATCCGGGGCGTCAACTTCCAGCCGACCGCATTCTTTGGCCGCCGCCCCGCCGCCGCGCCCGCCGGAGAGCGCAGCACGTTGACCGGGATCCTGGAACGCATCGAGCGGCAGACGGCCGGGCTGGTGCAATTCGCCGACTTCGTCCCCCTGCCCTGCGACGTCGATCGCGTTGCCGTGGATTTCCTCTACCGGATTGACGGGCGCTATCAGCCCATCCTGCGCGGAGTCGATCTGCGGAAACATCTGCCCCACATCCGCAACACCTTCAATTTCCGGGCCGAGGAGTTTCTCCAGGATGCCGGGAGCGCCATCGCCTGCTGCGGCGTCGCCGATCTCCTGAAATTCATCTCCCCGCAATTTCTGCTCAAGAGCCGGCCGGAACGGGTGGAATACATCAATGAGAACCTCTTCCGCCTGAGCGTCGTGTCCTTTGTCGATGCCTACAACTTCGACTTGAAATCCATGCAGAAGGAATGCGTGCACGTCATCACACCGGATCTGCACAAGGTGCCGTTCTCCGCCTACAACCTCATCCATCGCGACCGCCATGCCCGCCATTACGCAACGCCTCGATGACTGGTTGCGGAGCCTCGGCACCTTCGACGGGCTGACCCGCACGCTGGTGTTGCTCTGCGCCTTCGCCACGCTGACGGCGGTGCTGCTGAATTTTCTTCTGGCGCAGAAGGCAGCGGCCGTGAAACGGGAGCGGCGCAGCGTCGTGGCGACCGGCACGATGCTCGGTTTCTTTGCCGGCTACTATTGTCTGCTCCGCTTTCGCATTGGCGCCGTGGACTTCCTCCCGGGTCCGATCGAGCCGGTCGCCGCCGTGGTCGGGCTTGCGTTGCTCGTCGCGGGCACCTGCGTGAACATCCTCGGCCGGATCGCCCTGGGCGGCAACTGGGGGGATCACATCCGGATCTACCAGGACCACGGTTTGATCACGCGCGGTGTCTATCGCCTGCTTCGCCATCCGCTCTATGCCTCGCTCATCTGGATGTTCTGCGGTGCCGCGCTCGTGTTTCAGAACTGGCTCGCGCTGCTCGCCAATCTCGGGCTGTTTCTTCCGGCGATGTATTATCGCGCCCGGCAGGAAGAGGTCGCATTGACGGTCGAGTTTCCCGCCTACGCCGCGTATCGCCGCACGACCGGAATGTTTTTCCCAAAATTATGGAAGCGGAAATAGTCCAGATCCCGCGACCGGCCTTCGCATTCTGCCGGATCTCGCTCACCGTCCTGCTCTGGCTCGCCCTCCTGCTGCACCAGACATGGCTCGTCGGCGCCGTTTTCCTGATTCTCGCCTCGTCGGCGATCCTGAAGGTCCATCGCTCGCCGATGATCGTCTTCTATTCCCGGACGATTCTGCGACTGCGGCCCACCGAGCATTTCGAATTCCTCGATGTCGCCGCGATGCGGTTCGCCCACGGCCTGGGCGCCGGCCTCGCGCTGGCAACGTGGTTGACGCTCGTGTTGCGCCCCGCCGCCGGCTGGTGGTTGCTGCTGGGCTTCTGCGTGTTGAAAACCGTGTCGGCCTGCGGATTCTGTCCGGCCTCCCGACTCTTTGTCTGCCTGCGCAAGGGCGGCTGCTGCGCCCTCACCCGGACACGATGCTAGATTCCCACACGGTTCCGAAGGACTCCTGGGGCGTCTGGCCCTACTGGCGCATCGCCGGCTTCAGCGTGCCGATGTACTCCGTCTGCGTCGCGGTTGCGATTGCCACCGGGGTGACGTTGTACCTGCGGGAAGTCCGCAAGCAGGGAGGTTCGCGCGAGAACAGCCTGACAATCCTGCTCGCCTCGCTCGTGGGCGGAGTGATCGGCGCAAAGCTCCCCTACCTGTTGTGGAACGTCTCCGAGTTTCTTAAAGGCGTGCGCGATCCGGAGATCCTGTTCTCCGGCCGGACCATCCTCGGGGGACTGCTCGGGGGAACGCTCGCCGTCCGGCTCGTCAAACGCCGGCTCGGGATCCGCACCCGCAAGGGCGACTACCTGGTGCCCGGCATCGCACTGGGCATCGCCATTGGCCGGGTCGGCTGCTTTCTCCGCGGCTGCTGCTACGGCACCGCGACGGCCCTTCCGTGGGGCGTGGATTTCGGCGACGGCGTGCGCCGCCATCCGACGGAATTGTACGAGGCCGCGCTTTGCCTTGGGTGGTTTTTCTACAGCCGCACGCAGCTGAAGACCGACACGGGCATCCAGTTCGACCGTTTTCTGGCGGCGTACTTCACCCTGCGTTTCCTCATGGAATTCATCCGCACGGAACCGGCGGTCTTCCTCGGACTGACGGCGTTTCAATTGGTTTGTGTCCCTGTTGTCGCCTGGATTGGATTCCGGCTCTGGAAACCCCTGCCCCAATGGAAAACCTAGACTCGAACAATCGGATTTCCCGAAAATATCTGCTTGGCTCCAAGGCGGCCGACGTGATCACCGGCATCGTCGCCGGCATTCTCTGGTGGGTTGCCGGCGGCCTGATCGCAAGTTGTTGCCGGCCTTCAAACATCGGCTTCATCATGACCTTCGTCATCTGCGCCTTTATTGGGCAGGTGGTTGCCATCCGCGCCGGTCGGGACGAATCGGGGATCTTCATCGTGAGCGAAGTACTTACCGTCGTCCTGATTCCCCTGATCGCCGTGGGCCTCGTCCTCGGCGCCTGCATGTTTGCGGGTCACATCCGGATGTAGCCAGTGCGACCGCCGGCGGGCTCTTTAATCTGGTGCCCGCGCGCCGCGGCCAGCAACTCAAGGACCAGGCCCCGCTCGACGTCTGGCAACGCGACGGCTCCGCCGCGTACGTTGAATCGCTTGGGGATTGGTCATAGCAGTTTGTCGGACTGTCCGTCCCCCGAGTTGCTGTAATGCCACCTGGCCGCAAACGGCGGCTATCACTTCGCCGGCAAGGGGCGCACGCTTGCCGAGCCATGGGCTGAGAAGACCGCGGACTGATTCAGGTGTTCAAAGACGGAGTTGCTGGGCCTCGAATCAACCTTCCCCGGCCTAACCCTGGCCGCTCGGCGCTCCTACCCGACAAAAGTGGCCGCACTCTTCTTCGCTTTCGGCAAGGTCACCAGCAATGCAGGGATGAGCTTTCGGAGATCGTTGATGTCGTTCGTTGCGCCCCGAAGCACAATCACGGCGAGAGGGAGACCCGCCAGTTTCTGCTGTTTGGGGAGGTTCTTATCGACCGTCAGAAAAACATCGAAGCGACCGGCGGCCTTGGCGAGCAGATCACCGTTTCCCAGTCCAGTCCAACCCATCTGCTTGACCGTACTGGCATCGTGCCCGACGAGGTCGCGGCTCAATTGTTGCGGCATGCACTCATCGAGGAGGATGCGCATGAAGGCTCAATCCTCGGCTACCGCAAGAAGCCGTTCCCTAGCCTCAGCAAGCAGTTGATGCACCTGCGATTCAGAGACCGTCGGAAAATCCGCGAGAAAATCCGCGATGGGATGACCGCCATTCAGGTAATCGAACAGCGCCTGGACGGGGACACGGGTCCCGACAAAGCACGGCGCCCCGCTCATGATCTCGGGGTCCACGGCGATGACGCTGGCTTTCATGCCGACAAGCTAGCTGGCGGCCCGTTCCCCGCAAGATTCGATTCGCCGGGTGGTATGACCCGGCGTGATAGCTGATAAACGAGCCGGAGTAATGGGTTAAACTGACGGGCACCTGCCATGGGAGAATCCGACGAGATCAGTCCGTGATATTCAAAAGGGGCACCCTGAACATGCTAAGCCTTTCCCCATGGCGACCAGTTCGACCGGATCATTGCCGCCTCGGCAAAGGTCCACCGGCTGCCTCTCATCACGAAGGACGCCAATATCACCGATGCGTCCGTGGTCGCCACGGTCTGGTGACCGATCGGATCAGGATTGTCGGGACGGGTTTCTCCGTGTTTGCTCGGCGGTCTTTATGGACCAGGTCAACATCGGCATGATCGGCGGCGGCACCGTGGGCAGCGGCGTGTTTCACGCCCTTGAGGAAAACTCCGGCCTGATGGCCACGCGAATTGGTATCCGGACCAGCATTACAAAGGTCGCGGTCAAGGCGTTCGACGAGCCGCGCCCCTATCCCATCACGCCATCGCTCCTGACGTTGAACTGGCGTGAGGTTGTCGAGGATCCGTCCGTGCAGGTCGTCGTCGAGCTCGTCGGCGGCACCGGCATTGCGAAGACCATGATCCTCGCGGCGCTCGAACGCGGCAAACCCGTCGTCACCGCGAACAAGGCCCTGCTCTCCGTCCATGGCCCCGAGCTGTTCGCCGCCGCCCGCAAGGGGGGCACGAACCTCTACTACGAGGCCAGCGTCGCCGGCGGCATCCCGATCATCAAGGTCGTGCGCGAAAGCCTTGTCGGCAACCGTTTCGACCGGATCTACGGAATCGTCAACGGCACCTGCAATTACATCCTCACCCGGATGAAGCGCGAGGGCGCCGCCTTCGCCGATGTACTCGCCGATGCGCAGCGCCTCGGTTACGCCGAGGCCGATCCGACGCTCGACATCGACGGCCACGATGCCGCGCACAAGACCGGCATCCTCGCGTCGCTCGCCCATGGATTCTGGGTCGATCACAACGACATCCACGTCGAGGGCATCCGGCAGCTCACTCCGCTCGACATCCGGTTCGCCGGCCAGCTTGGATACACCATCAAGCTCCTGGGAATCGTGAAGACGGCCCCGCCTGCGGCCCGTGGCGGAAAAAAGGCCACGCCCGCCGCCAGCCGGATCAGCGTCTCGGTCAGCCCGACCCTCGTTCCCAACGGACATGTGCTCGCGAGCGTGAACGATGTCTTCAACGCGGTCTTCATCTCCGGATTCCCGATCGGCGACACGCTCTACTATGGCCGCGGCGCGGGCAAGGACGCCACCGCAAGCGCGGTGCTGAGCGATCTGGCCGACGCCGCGCTCGATCTGCGGCACGGCACGCCGCAACGCGTCCCGGCGTTCGTCCCGTACGCCCCCAAAGGCAGCGTCATCCCCTTCGCCGAGACCTCCTCGCGTTTCTATCTGCGCCTGGACGTCCTCGACCGGCCGGGCGTGATTGCAAAGATCTCGGCCATCCTGAGCAACGCCGGCATCAGCATCTCGTCGATCATCCAGCCGGAGGGCCACGAAGGTGAAACCGTGCCGCTGATCCTCATGACGCATTCCGCGACGCGCGCCGCCATGGACCGTTCCTGCGCTGCAATCGCCAGGCTCGCCGCGGTGAAGGGACCGTCGCTGCTTCTGCCCGTCGAGGATTTCGCGTAACCTGCATCCATCGCGATTCCACCCGTAGCAAGGCGTGAAGCATCCGGGCTACGTTTCCTGCCGCAGCACTTCCAGCGGCGGGTGGTCGCACGCTCCGCGGCTTGCCAGCAGACCCGTGACCACGGTGACGCCGGTCACCACAATCACCGCCTCCAGCAGGAGCAGCGGCGAGGGCGCGAACCGCGTCTCGAACACGAAATGCACGAGCAGCCAGTTCGCACCGACCGCGAGCAGGCTTCCCGTCGCCGCGGCCAGCACGCCGAGCACGCCGTACTCCGCCAGCATGATCCGCTGCACCTGGCGCCGCGTGGCGCCAAGCGTTCGCAGCAGCACGTTCTCGCGAACCCGCTGGAAGCGTCCGGTCAACACGGCGCCGGCGAGAACAACGACGCCCGTCATGGCCACGAACATCGCCATGAACCGGACCACGAGCGACACCTTGTCGAAGATCCCATCCAGCGTTTGCAGCAGGAGCCCGAGATCGATGGCCGACACATTGGGAAAGGCGCGCACGACCGCCTGCTGCACCGCGGCGGAGTGCTCCGGGGAACGGACCCGCGTGGCGACGACAAAGAATTTCGGCGCCGGTTCGAGCACCCCCTCGGGGAAGACGACGAAGAAATTCGCCTGCAACCGCTGCCATTCGACGGACCGCAGACTTCCCACGCGCGTCCGGACGGGCACGCCTTGCACATCAAACGTGATCTCGTCCCCAACCCGCACCTGGAGTTCCTTCGCCAGGCTTTCCTCGACGGAGATCGGCACGACTGCGGCACCCGGCTCGACCCGCCCCACAAACGATCCGGCAACCAGTTTCTCGGTGTCCGCGAGCCGCCCTCGATAGGTGCAGCGGTATTCGCGCCGCAGAGCCCATCCGCCGCGGCCCGGCGCGCGGTCGCGCAGCAAATCGGCCACCGGTTGCCCTTTCAGCACGCTGATCCGCATCGTCACGATCGGCGCCTCCTGCAGCGCCGGCGCCCCCTGGGTTCGCAGCAGCGCATCGAGGCCGGCCACCTGATCGTCCTGCACGTCGAAGAACAGCAGGTTCGGCCGCTCGTCGCCGGTCGAACCGCGAAACTCCGCGAGCAGCGACTCGCGCGTCAGATAGAGCGTCAGCACGAGAAATGTGCCCAGGCCGAGAGCGACCAGCAACAGCACCGTCCGGTTCTGCGGCCGGTACAGGTTGGCCAGCCCCTGCCGCCAGACATAAGGCAGCCTGCGGGGAGTCCACCGCCGCGCCGCCCAGGCGACCAGCGCCGCCATTCCAGCGAGCACACCAAAGCTCACCGCAAGCACGATCGCAAAACCCAGGCCGCGCTGCCATCGATCGGTCTGCCGCAGCGCGAATCCGAGCACGGCCGCGCCGATCAGGGCATACAGCGCCCACCGCCATGGGTCGGGTCCCGGCGACGCCTCGCCAAAACCCGTGCGCAAGGCGCGCAGCGGCGCCACCCGCCGGATCGCCAGAAGCGGCAGCAGCGTGAACAGCAGGCAGATGAGCAGGCCGGCACCCAGGCCGCCAGCGACCGCCCGCCACGAGATGAACACTCCAGCATCGATCGGCAGAAAGCTCCGGAAGATCGCAGGCAGCGCCAGCTGCACCGCCAGCCCGAGACCTGCGCCCAGGCCCGCGCCAAACACACCCAGCCCAAGGCCCTGAACCAGGTAGACGGCAAAGGCGCGCCACGCCGTCGCCCCGAGGCAGCGGAGCACCGCGATCGTTGCGACCTTCTGCTGCACGTACACCTGCATTGCGCTCGCAACACCGATGGCCCCCAGGAGCAGGGCGATGAAGCCGACCAGATTCAGAAACGACTCGACGTTGTCCAGCGCACGGCCGAGATCGCGCTTGCGGTTCTCCACCGTGTCGAACCCCAGTTGCGCATCGCGGAACCGGGCGCGCAGATCGCGCACCAGGGCCTCGACGTCGCGATCCGGTGCGAATTTGAAATAGGTCCGGTAGCGCACCAGGCTGCCCGTTTGCACGAGGTGCGTCTGCTCCAGCGCCGACAGCGGGATGTAGACGCGCGGCGCAAGCATCGCAATCGCAGGCGATTCGCCGGGGATCTTCTTGAGCGCGCCCGCGATCGCGAATGTCGCCTCGCCCACCCGCACCGAATCGCCGGCATGGAGTCCGAACTGAGCCATCAGGGAATCTTCAAGCACGGCGCAATCTTCACCCCGCAACCGGCTGAAAGCCCCGGCCGGCTCGGTAACCGCCTCCCCATAAAACGGGAAACCGCCCTCCAGGGCGCGCACCTGCACGATCCGCGTCTGCCCGCCGCGCGTCGGAAACTGGATCATCGATGAAAACGCCGTCTCCCGCGATTGTCCGCCGCCGAGGCCGTCGAGGAACGCGCGAATCTCGGCTGAGAGTTTCTGCCGCGAGGTGACGGCCAGGTCCGCGCCGAGCAGGGTCTTCGACTGGTCCGCCACCGCCTGACGGAGGTTGTCACGAAACGATCCGATGGCGACGAGGGCGGCGACACCGAGGACGATCGAAAGCGAAAACAGCGCCAGCCGGCGCCGGCTCGCCCGCGAATCCCTCCACGCCATTTTGAAGATGAAGCTCACTGTTTCTCGTCGCCCACCACGGCGCCGCCGCGCAGGCACAGGATCCGCGAGCAGCGCCGCGCCAGATCGAGGTTGTGCGTCACCAGCACAAGCGTGGTGCCGTGTTCACGGTTGAGACCGAACACCAGTTCGACCATCGACTGCGCCGTCTCGTCATCGAGATTCCCGGTGGGTTCGTCGCAAAACAGGATCTTCGGCCGGTTGACGAATGCGCGGGCCAGCGACACGCGCTGCTGCTCGCCGCCGGACAATTGCACGGGATAATGCCCCAGCCGGTCGGCAAGCCCCACCCGTTCCAGGAGCGCACGCGCCTCCGCGAACCCGTCACCGGATCCGCGCGCAGAACCGGCGAGTTCCAGCGGAACCAGGACGTTCTCGATGGCCGTAAGCGTCGGAATCAACTGGAAGTTCTGAAACACAAAGCCAACCCGCTCGTTGCGCAACAAGGCGCGCTCGTCCTCGGTCAGGCGTCCCAGATCCGTGCCGTTGATTGCAACCGCGCCCGCCGTCGGCTGGTCGAGACCGGCGCAGAGACCGAGCAGGGTCGTCTTCCCGCTGCCGGAAGGCCCGACGACAGCAAGGGAAGCTCCGGCATCGACGCTGAATGTCACGCCCTTCAGAACCGTAAGCGGTCCCGCAGCCGTTGCATAGGTCTTGGTCAGCCGCTCGACTTTGAGCATGGGTTGTCCCTTCATTGGATTGCTACAAAACACACGAAAGACACGAAGAAGAACCAAGCTCGCGCAAAGTGCAAAACGCAACCGATCTGATTCTGGTTCCCCCGCGGCGCCGCCTGCCCGGGATCGGCGCTGCCGGGCATGACACCGTAGCACAGGCTGCACCATGGATACGCGACGCCGGGCGTAATCCCGATGCACAGGCTGCGCCATGGAGACGCGACGCCCTCGTCGCGTTTTCGACGGAGTCAGGCGACGAGGGCGTCGCGTCTCCATGAAACCTCCCTCCAAGATCTGGCCGGTTTTCGTGTGTTTCGCGTGTTTCGTGGCCGCCTCCGCCGCCGCTGATCCGAAGACCGTCCTCTTTTTTGGCGACAGCCTGACCGCCGGCTATGGTCTTGAGGACCCGGCAACCGTTGCGTTTCCTGCGCGAGTCCAGAAGAAGATCGACGACGCCAGCCTGCCTTGGCGCGTGGTCAATGCAGGCCTCAGCGGCGAAACGAGCGCGGCCGGCTGCCGGCGGGTCGACTGGATATTGCGGCAGCGCGTGGACGTCTTCGTTCTCGAACTCGGCGGCAACGACGGATTGCGTGGAATCCCGCCAGAGTCCACCCGCGCAAATCTGCAGACGATCATCGACCGAGTGCGGGCGAAGGACCCGTCCACACGAATCGTCCTCGCGGGCATCGCCGCGCCGCCAAACATGGGCGCCGATTTCACTCGCGCCTTCTCGGCCATCTTTCCCGAACTTGCGGAGAAGAACCACCTGGCGCTGATACCATTCCTCCTTGAAGACGTTGCCGCGCGCCCCGAGCTCAATCAGGCGGACGGAATCCACCCAAACGAAAAGGGCCACGCGATCGTGGCGGATACCGTGTGGGCCGTATTGAAGCCGCTGCTCGTAGCTACAATTGGCGGCCCGACTTCGGGCGTTTTAGCCGGTCGGGGCTGACACCAAGGCGCGGATCCCGGCACCGTGCCAGAGTCACGATGAGCTCCGCCACCCGTTCAAAGCGGTCGTCGCTCTCCGGAAGATAGAGCCACTTCGGCAGGATCGGATGCGGCGCAATGGCGGAGAACTCTGCACGCAGTGATTCGTGGTGCGCACGGTCGGTGCAGACGAGCAACCCGCGCCACGGTTCCTCCTTTGCCGAGAAATAGAGCATCAGCTTCCCATCGAGATACGCTGCCTTGCCGCCGAACATCGGCCGCAGCAAGAATGTCGGATCCGTTTCCAGCGGTTCCCACAGCCACTGGTACGCGTGCACTTTTCGCGTCTTCTCTCCGGTCGGTTCACGCATTGCGCTGCACCATCATCCCTGCGCCGGCAGGATTTCCTCGGCGCGCTTCACAAGCGAAATAAAGTCGCCGCGACTGCGGTCCGCGTCCGGGCCAATCGCCTGCCGCGCCCACTGGAGAACATCGGAGAGTCGTGTCCTCGCCGTGTGCGGTGAATCGCGCAGGACCATGCCGAATCCGGCAACGGCCGCCGCGAACCTGAAGTCGCTGCTCGCATCGGCGAACGCCGTCCCGCGATCAATGAGCGGAAACTCAATCGAACCGGCGGCGCCGGTATCGGGCGCCTTGTAGCGGACCCTGACAGTCAAGAGTTCGGCTGCAATCACTCCGTTGTCCGACTTCTGGCCTCCGGCTTCCTGCCTCCTGCCTCCTGCCTCCGTTCTCCGGTATTTCAGCTCCCCATCCGCAGATTCAGGCTTCCACTCCACGCCCGCCGGCACGACCTCGTAGAGAGCGGTCACCGCATGCCCGGCGCTCACGTCGCCCGCATTGAATGTGTCGCCGCCGGCATTCTCCGTTCCGCGCCCGCCGGCCTCGTAGCCAATCAACCGGTAGGCCTGCACTCGCGCCGGGTTGAATTCCACCTGCACGCTCACCTCCCTGGCGACGATCGCCGGGTCGCGGCCAGGACGATCCGGCCGATTCTCGTCCGGCAGTTCGCGGGCCTTCAGGCCGATCCGAACCAGGCGATGCGACTTCTCCCACGGCGCTGAAGCCGCCTCCAACGAGCCCGCAAACGGATCCTTGTCCACCGGCTTCGGAGCGGCGTAGTCGTAATTGAAATAGTTCACCAGACCCTCGACGCGCACGGCATCGCGCGGCGGACGCCGGCCACCCAGCAGAAAACGGCGGACGTTTGCATAGCTCGTGGTGTCCACCGCAACAGGGAAGGTCGACCGCGGGTTCTCCGCGGCGGCGATGAAGTCGCTGTCACCACGACGGTCTGCCGCCCCGATCGCGCCGTTGCGCGCGACAGCTTCGGAGTCTCCGCGGGCTCCACTGCCTTCGGAAAACCCGGCCGCCGCGATTGCCGATCGTGGCTCCGCTGAGTGCGACAGGCCCGCGGCGTCCGACGGCGGATTGGGAACCACCACACCCACCCCTTCAGGGAATCCGGACGCCTCGGACGAGGATCGGGCTCCATCGCCCGTTTCCTGTTTCGGAAACTGAATGTCGATCTGGTTGCTGGCCTGTTGCCGCAAAGCAGCATTCCCGTCGACGGCCTTCTGTCGTTCCTGCGCCGCCTCGGCGAGTTTTTGCGCGTCCCGCACCCCCGCCCTTTCGAACAGCGGGCCTTCCCACTTCGCCAGGATGAGCGCAAAACAAGCGGCAGCGGCAAGACCCGCGACCGCCCAGTAGGGAAAGCGGAACATCCGGGCTGGACGGACCGTGCGATAGGGTTCGAGGTGCACCGGGCGCACAGGCGCCGGCAGCGGTTCGGATTTGAGGGCGACCGCCAACTGGCCGGCTGCGGCGCGAATCTCATCGACCGCGACCTGCAGCAACGGGTCGGCGGCCACCGCCGCCGCGACCCGGGCCTGTTCCTCGCCTTCGAGCTCGTCCAGGGCAAACGCCGTCAGACGAGGATCGTCGGCATTCATTTTGATTGGATCGAAACCGCTCATGTCGTTGACCTCCCCGCGTACCGTTTCCGCCATCCGGACCCACCCGCCTCCGTCGTCGCCCACTCGCTCCGCAGCGCCTTGATCGCCGTGTGGATCAGAAACCCAACGTTGGTCACGGACAGCTGAGTGATTCGACTGATTTCCTTGTAGCTAAAACCGTTCTGGAATTTCAACCGGATGACCTCCTGTTGGTGCGGCGGCAGGTGATCGATCAGACGCAGAACTGCCGCCTGGGCTTCCCCTTCCTCGAGTCCAGCGCCCGGTCGGGGCTCGCCTCCGGCCACCCGCTCGGCTGCACCTTCATCAAACCGTTTCATCCGGCTCTCCTTGCGGCTGACGTCAAATGCGCGGTTGCGGCAGACCGTGAAGAGCCATTCCGCCAGATGCCCCTCGACCGCTTCGTGCGACTGCGCCAGCAGACGGACAAATGTGTCCTGAACAACATCCCGCGCCCGGTCGGGGTCGCCCAGCAGACGCGTCGCATAGCGCAGAAGCTGAGCCTGGAACTGCTCGACGGCGGAGCGTACAAACGCGGCATTGTCATGGGAACGGTCGGACGGTGGCGGGTCCGGATTCACGAGTTGTTGGCTCCTGTTATGACGTGCTCGCTGCGCGGTTCTTAGAAGAAATAGTCTGCGTCTGCTTGGCAGGGCGCGCAAGGACTGCTTTCGTGCCGTCCATGCGATGGTGCAGCCAACCCACCAACCTCCGGCCGCTGCCTACCGGCACGCCGGCTCAGGCAACCGGATTCAGGTGCGGACGGGAGCCTGTCGAACCCGCTTGCGGTGAGCCTGTCGAACCCGCTTGCGGTGTCGCAGACCCTGAGCCCGTCGAATGGGAGCCTGTCGAACCCGCTTGCGGTGAGCCTGTCGAACCCGCTTGCGGTGTCGCAGACCCTGAGCCCGTCGAATGGGAGCCTGTCGAACCCGTCAAACACGCTTCCCAAGCCGCCGCCCGGAGGCGGACTTTGTCACGTATTACGTTACAAAGTGGATTTCCGGGGCGAATCGAAAAGCCGGTTCCATTTTCGGCCTATGTCACGTATTACGTTACAAAGCGTCTGGCGCGGCGGACGGGCCTGGCACATTGGCTGTGGCACCGCCGCGAATCCGCCTGCGGGCCGGCTCCTGCGATTCGCGCCAATCGGTTCTGGGCAATCGCGGCGCCGGCCGGATTCTGCCTGCTTGCCATGCTCATGCTCGGCGGCTGCGGACGGCGCGACACCGCGGTTCAGGCGGGGATTCGCGAACAGGTGTTGCATCTCGGCAACGGCTCCGAACCGCGCGATCTCGATCCGCACGTGGTCGTGTCGTACAACGATTTCAACATCGTCGTCGCGCTGTTCGAAGGATTGGCCGCCATCGACGAAACCACCTCCCGGCCGATTCCCGCCGTTGCCGAACGATGGGAGACATCGGCCGACGGCCTGGTCTGGCGGTTTTATCTGAGGACCGGCGCCCGGTGGAGCAATGGCGATCCCCTGACGGCTCACGATTTCGTGTTCGGGTTCCATCGCGCGCTCTCGCCCAAACTTGCGTCCGAGTATGCCTACGCGCTCTTCCCGATCCGGAACGCGCGGGTCTTTAATGCCGGCCAGCTGGCCGACTTTTCGCAGGTCGGCGTCCGCGCCCGGGACGATCACACGCTCGAGATCGACCTTGCGCAGCCGACGCCCTATCTGGCGGCCGCCGCCACGTTGCCCGCCTGGTTTCCGGCACACCGGGTTTCAATTGAGAAGCTCGGGGCCTTTGACGATCCAGGCGTGCCGTGGACGCGTCCTGGGAACATGGTCTGCAACGGTCCGTTCCTGCTGAAGGAATGGTCTCCGGGCAGCCGCGTGGTTGTCGATCGCAACCCGGAATACTGGGATGCGGGCCACGTGCGGCTTCACCGGATTGTCTTCTATCCCATTGAGAACGCATCGACGGAGGAGGCCGGTTTCCGCGCCGGGCAGCTGCACCTGACTTCCGACGTGCCGCTCTCGAAAATCGCCACCTACCGCCGGGACAATCCGTCCGTCCTGCGCATCGATCCGTTCATGGACACCGCATTCCTGCGCTTCAATGTCCGCCGGAAGCCGTTCTCCGACCCTCGCGTGCGCCAGGCGCTGGCCCGCGCTTTCGACCGCGCGTCGCTCGTCCGCGACGTCGCGCTTGGCGGCCAACAACCGGCGCATTGCCTGACTCCGCCGGGCATCCCGGGCTACTCCCCGCGGGCCGCAATTCCCGACGATTTTTCCGCCGCCCGGCAACTGCTCGCCGACGCCGGCTACGCCGGGGGCCGCGGCTTTCCTCGCATCGAAATCCAGTTCGCGACACTCGAGCTGAACCAGCGCCTGCTGGAAGCCGTGCAACAGATGTGGCGCCGCGAGCTTGGGATCGAGGTGGGTCTCGCCAACAAGGAGCAGCGTGTATGGCTCAATGACGAGCGCCAGCTGAACTACGACATCTCGTACGCCCACTGGATCGGCGATTACGTCGATCCGAGCACCTATCTGGAACTCTTCACGTCGGACAGCGGCAACAACTCGACGGGCTGGTCAGATCCCGGGTACGACCGGCTCGTCGCCGCAGCGGGCGCCGAGCTGGATTCGCAGCATCGAAGCGAACTCTACCAGCAGGCCGAAGCCCTGCTTCTGGACGAGGCTCCCATTGCGCCCATTTTCTTCGGCACACGGGTATATCTCTGCCACCCTGCAGTGAGGAACTGGCGCCCGGCGCTTCTCGGCATCCACCAGTACAAGGACGTCTACCTTGAGCCCCCCGGGAATCCGCCCGCAGGCCCTTAGCCCGGATGTTTCATACCGCGGCCTTGATGCCGCAACCAAAGTGGAGGGCGAGCCTCCCGGCGAGCCGTGGGTTTACGGCTCGGCAGGAGCCTCGCCCTCCAAAGAATCGTCGCAAACATGAACGATCCGAACCGATATTAGCATACCTCACCTCGCCGCAGAGCCACAGTCTGTTCGATGCACAAATCTGCCGGCCCAGCGTCAACGACATCCGGGCTCAGCCCGCATATCCTGCGACTTTTGCCGACGCCCCAATCGAAAGTGGAAGAATGATTGTGACGACGACCGAGACTGTGAAATATGCGGGCTGAGGAAACGCTGCCCGGGTTGTAGCCGGCCGCGTTGAGGCCGGCCCGCCCTTCGCCCGAGGCTCGGCGGGCAGACCAAAAATCCAAAAACCGTACCTACACAAATTTTGTTGTTCTCGCGTCTCTCCGAGGATGTGTCCGAATTTTTCTGATTACAAATGAAGATCGTCATCATCGAGGACCAGGCGATGTTCCGGGGTCTGCTTGCCAAGATCTGCCGGCAGCATTTCCACCTGTCCGTGGTCGGGGAGGCTGAAGACGCGGCGACCGGACTGGAGCTTTGCCGGAAGCACAAGCCCGACATGGTGCTGCTGGATCTCAACCTTCCCGACCGCGACGGCGTCCTGCTGGCAGGCGATCTCCTGGCGATGCACGCGAAACTGCGCATCCTCGCCCTGTCATCGGAATGCGACGATTACACCCTGTATCGGGTTCTCAACTCCGGAATCCATGGATACGTCGACAAGAACCGGCAGTCGGTCGCAATGCTCAAGGATGCGATCGACACAGTGATGCACGGCCGGCCGTTTTTTGCCGATGTCGTGCAGCAGGTACGGATGCGATTGCGGGCGGATCCCGGCGCTTTCCCAAAACTGCTTTCTCCGCGCGAGCAGGAGGTTCTCACCGTGCTGGGCAGCGGTCTCAACGACGAACATGCGGCGCACGAGCTCGGGCTCAGCCAGTTCACCGTGGGACGTCACCGACGCAACATCATGCGCAAGCTCGGAGTGCACCGGACCCCCGACCTCATTCGATACGCCGTCAACAAGGGATTCTCAAAGCTCAGCGCGTTTCGAGGGCGTAACACGGGGCGTTCGTGAGGGTTGCCGTCGGTCGGGTCGTGATCTCCGCCGCGCAGGTCTTCGGAAAAAAGGCGCCGGGAGGGAAGATATGAACGCTGATCAGAAGACAGCACGGGCCTCTTGCCCGTGTGTTTCGCGCGGCCGCACGCACGCACAAAAAAACAACGCCTGCATTGTAGCCGGCCGCGCTGAGGCCGGCTTCGGGCTACCGGACCGATCGTTGGCCGGGGTCAGCGCCCCCGGCTACAAGTTTCTTGAGCGACACGCAAATGCGCCCCTGAGCACAGAGCTCAGGCGCCCCGCGGCGCGATGCTGGCGAACACGGCGAAGAAATGGCAGATGCTGCCCGCGAGAACGAACAGGTGCCAGACAGCATGATGGTACGGCAGGCGCTTCCACAGGTAGAACACCGTTCCCAGCGAATAGGCGAGTCCACCCGCGAACAGCATGATCAGGCCTTCGCGGGGCAATGCCACAACGAGCGGCTTGATTGCCACGACGATAATCCAACCCATGAACAGGTAGACAAGCGTCGACAGGACGCGGAATCGTCCCGTGAAGAAGATCTTCAGCGCCGTTCCTGCGATGGCCAGCGCCCAGACGACCCCGAAAAGGCTCCAGCCCCATGGCCCGCGGAGGTTGACGAGCATGAACGGCGTGTAGGTTCCGGCGATCAGAAGAAAAATCGCCACGTGGTCGACCACGCGCAACGCCTGCTTCAGACGGGACGCCTGGATCGCATGATAAAGTGTTGAGGAGGTGTACAGCAGCACAAGCGAGGCCCCAAAAATGGAGCACGCCGTCACCGTCCAGGCGTCGCCATGCAGCGCGGCAAACGTCACCAGCACTGCCAGCCCGCCGACGCTGAGCAGCAATCCCATGCCGTGCGTCAGGCTGTTGGCAATCTCCTCGCCCCGGGTGTAGGTCGTGGCTTCCATGATCATGAGCGTGGACTGCCGACCCTGCGCCAGGCAAGAAGGTTCAATGTCTTCTGCCCTGGCCGGCCAGGGCGGAATCATTCTCGACTGCGATTATCGGGTCTCATCCGCAGGGGCGCATCTTGCCCGTGCCCGCCCGCAAATGTGTCGTAGGGGCGCAGTCTTGCCTGCGCCCTCATCCGACGAAAGGCAGTTGTTTTGCTTTTGCACTTACGGCAGATTCGGTGACGCTTACGTCATCCTCATGGCGTCCTCTTCTGTGGTCTGGTCCGACTGGCAACCGATGGTGCTTCCGGAAACGCTTTCGCCCGCCGTCCTCGCCGAAGTGCTCGATGGCGGTCAGACGTTTCGCTGGAACTGCTCTGCGGAGGGCGTCTGGCAGGGCACTTGGGCCGGCTGTGTCGCAAGGCTCAAGCCCTCCGAAGACGGCGGGATACTCTGGTCGGCCCCGCAAGACCTTGTGGAGACCGTCGCCGGGGAATTGCCTCTCTATTTCAGGTCAGCCCTCCGTTTCGACCGTATCGTCGATGACCTTCCGTGGCGCAGCGACGTGCATCTTGAGCGCTGCCTCAAGACGTTTCCCGGATTGCGCCTGCTGCGGCAACCGCTTGAGGAGACGCTGCTCTGTTTCCTTTGCAGCTCCAGCAAACAGATCGTCCAGATCAAGCAAATGGTCGAGCTGCTGGCGCAGCGCCACGGACGCGAAATTGCGCCAGGGATCCACCGCATGCCAACGTGGGCCGAACTCGCGAACGTCACCGAAGAGGAACTCCGAGCCTGCCTGCTGGGCTTCCGCGCGAGATACGTCAGGCAGACCGCCCAGATTCTCGCGGCGGATTCCGGTTGGTTGAACCGGATTGAAAATCTGCCTTGTGACGAAGCCAAGGCACGGCTCCGCGAACTGCCTGGAGTGGGCGAAAAGGTCGCCGATTGCGTGCTGCTGTTCGGAGCCGGCCGGTTCGAGGCGTTCCCAGTCGACGTCTGGATCACCAAGACGATGGAGCTGCGCTACGGACTCGAGGGATGGACGCCGCAACAGATCGCCCACTTCGGACGGATGCATTTCGGGCCGCACGCCGGCATCGCCCAGCAGTACCTCTTTGCATGGGAGCGGGCACAGGGCCGCAGCTGATGCGCTTTGAGTCTGACCGCCTAAGAACCAGATAATGGCCGGGGTCGGCGCCCCCGGCTACAGGGAGAATCATTGTAGCCGGCCGCGCTGAGGCCGGCTCCGAGTTGGAGAACCGATTCATTGCCGGGGTCACCGCCCCCGGCTACAACTGAACCCGAGGTCAGCGCGTTCGGCAGGCTCCCCCGGCTACAGGTTTCCTGCTGGGAAACGGCGCTTGCGTTGTAGCCGGCCGCGCTGAGGCCGGCCCCGGAGATCAACGCCCCCGGCTACAGTTTTCTCGTCGGAAAAACCCTCCCCAGCGCTTGGGGGCTGCTAAGAAACTCGATTCTCATCCGTTTGTAGGTTATTACATCAACCGAGACCGTCTACAAGCAGAGCGGATTAGCCCCCGATCGTCTCGATCGCCCAATCTCATGAATCCATCCATTCATCTCCCCCTCCGCCGCCTGTCCGCCTTCGCGTTTTGCCTGTTCGCTGCAGGTTGGACCGTGCCGTCGCTTCGCGCCCAACGCATGGAGATTCCCGACCGGAACGATGCGCCCGTTGTCGTCGAATCGGTTGACGTCACCACCGAGGTCACCGGCCGCATCGCGGTCACGACATTCGACTTTGTCTTCCACAACCCGAATCCGCGCGTCCTGGAGGGCACGTTCCTGTTTCCGCTCCTCGACGGCCAGAGTGTCATCCGGTTCGCGCTCGACGTGAACGGCCGGCTGCGTGAAGCGGTGCCGGTTGAAAAGGACCGTGCCCGCGTGGTCTTCGAGGAGATCGAACGGCGCGGCGCCGATCCCGGGCTCCTCGAGCAGACGGCCGGCAACAACTACCGCGCCCGCGTCTATCCGATCCCGGCCCGCGGTTCGCGCCGGGTGGTCATCGCCTACCAGGAGGACGTCGTGCGAGGATCGGGCGCCCCGTTCTACCGCCTCAATCTGAACTTCCCGGACAAGCTCAAGCATTTCCGCCTCGCCGCCACTGTATTCACCGGAGGCACTACACCAGCCCAGGCCCGCACGACGCTGGCGCTGGAGCTCCCAGCCTGGCGCGATGGCAAATTCCTCGAAATCGAGCGGGAGGATTTCGCCGCCAGCGGACTCCTGGAACTCAAGCTGCCCGAACTGGAGCACGCGCGGATCCTCACCGAAAAGCGCGGTGACAGGGAGTATTTCTATGCCGAGGTTGCAACCGGCGCGATCCAGCCCCAGGCGCGCAAGGCGCCGCATGTCGTCGGCCTGCTTTGGGACAGCTCCGGCTCGGGCCGGGCACGCGATCATGCCCGCGAATTCGCGTTGCTGGATTCCTGGTTCGGAGGGCTTGGAAACGTCGACGTAAGGCTCGTCAACCTGCGGGACCAGGCGTCCGCTGCATTGAAATTCAACGTGCGCAACGGCGACTGGAGTTCGCTGAAGTCCGAGCTTGAGAAGACCGTCTATGATGGCGCGACATCGACCCGCGGGCTGGTCGACGACGCCGCGGTGGAGGAATGGATCCTGTTTAGCGACGGTCTGTTCAATTACGGCGCCGCCCATCCGGCCGCACGGCTGCCGCTGTCCGGCGTGGTGCATGCCGTGCTTGCGGCGACTTCGGCCAATCCGGCGTGGCTGCGCGGACTCGCCCGGCGCCACGGCGGCGAATTTGTGAATCTGCTCGAACTCGCGCCTGCCGACGCGTCCGCCCGGTTGCGTCTCGCCTCGGCGCGCGTTCTCTCCGTCGACCACGATCCCGAGGCGGTGTCCCAGGTGTTTCCCGAAACGGGCGCGACCGTCGTCGAGGGCTCATTCGTCGTCACCGGAATTTTGCGCCGTCCGGACGCGCGGCTGACCGTCAAGCTCGGCCATACCGCCGCCGATGCCCGCGAGATTGTTGTCCCACTGCACTCGGGGGAAAATCCCAGCCGCCTCGCCGCGCACGCGTGGGCCGTCACAAAGATCGACAGCCTGGCCGTCGAGGCCGAGGCCAACCGCGAGGACATCCGCCGCACGAGCCGCGAGTTCGGCGTCGTCACTGCAGACACCTCGCTGCTGATATTGGAGACTCTCGCCGACTACATCCGCTACGAAATCACACCGCCGGAGGAATTGCGCGCGGAGTGGGAAACGCAACGGCATGACGCCGCCGCCGCCCGTCAGAAGAGTTACGACGAGCATCTGGAAACCGTCATCCAGCTTCTCGCTGCCCGGACGGCCTGGTGGAATCAGAAGTTCCCCAAGGACACTCCGCCCAAGAACGACGTTGAGGGAAAGGGCGGTGACGGTGGCTTTGTTCCTGGTGCGCCTCCGCCGGTCGCCTCGCCTTCGCTGCTGATTGAGGAATCGACCGCAGGCACCGGAGTCGCGAGCGGCTCGTCCGCTCCAGCTACATTGGGAATGGAACATTTTGAAGTCGCCCAAGCCGCCCGCCGCGAGTCTTTAAGCGATGGTGCCCGGGCTGATGCACGGTTCGATGAACGGGCGGCGCCGGCCTCGATGGCCGATCGGGCGGCAAAGTCCGTCGCGCAGGAAGAGTCGGCTCCCGGACCTTCGATCGCTCTGAAGCGCTGGGCGCCACAGGCCGGCTATCTCGACCGGCTGCGGCGGACCGCGCACGAGCAGCAGTACGCAGTCTACCTCGAGGAGCGGGCCGACCACGAACGTCAGCCGGGTTTCTTCCTCGATGCCGCCGAGTTCTTCTTTGAACAAAAGGACGCCGACACCGCTCTCCGGGTTCTCTCGAATCTGGCGGAGCTCGGGCTCGACGATCCGGCCCTCCTGCGCATCCTCGCGCACCGGCTGGTTCAGGCCGGGCGGGCCGACCTGGCCCAGCCGCTTTTTGAGCGGGTGCTCGAGCTGCGGCCTGAGGAACCGCAAAGCCAGCGCGATCTCGCACTGGTCTGCGCCGAGTTGAAGCAATACCAGCGGGCGGTCGACCTGCTTTGGGAGGTCGTCTCGCGGCCCTGGGACGCGCGCTTCCCGGAGATCGAGCTGATCGCGCTTTCGGAACTCAACGCCATTGTCGCGACCTGCAACCAACCGCTCGAACTGGGCAAGATTGACCCGCGTCTCCGCGTGAACCAGCCGGTCGGACTGCGCGCGGTGCTCACATGGGACTCCGACAATTGCGACATCGATCTTTGGGTTGTCGACCCGAACGGCGAGATGGCGAAATACGATCACCCGCTGACCTATCAGGGTGGCCGCATGTCGAAGGATTTCACGCAGGGCTACGGACCGGAGGAGTTCATCCTTCGCAACCCCAAGCCCGGAATCTACCGGGTGAAGATGAACTACTATGGAGACCGCCGTCAGACCGCGATCGGACCCGTGACGGTGCAGGCGCGCCTGATCACCGATTTCGGCCTGCCGTCGCAGAAGGAGGAACGCATCACCATGCGCCTGGTCGATCCGAAGGAGACCCTCGAAATCGGCTCGATCGAGATCGGCGACAGAAAGTAGTCCTGGCGATTGGGGCGTCCGCTCTCGACCCGAGCGTTCGCCTCTTGGTCTCGGCCTCTTGGTGGTGAACTGCGGCAATTGGAGCATTCGCCGGTGTTCCGAATGTTGTCGCTTTGGTGAAGATAATCTCCAAGAGTGAAATCCCGCGACAATTTCCCCGTTGGCGCCTCCTTTTGGTCAATGTGCAGGCCCGCGCTTGCGCGGCTTCCGCTCTGAAATCCTCGTTGCTTTGGTCGCTCCACAGGTCGCTCCTTCCGGATCACTCGTCTGTTCACTTCATGTATTGCCCCACCGAACAGGATACGCAGACACGCAGCTTTTCGGACAACTGGGTGACGAGTCTGTGGTGGCGGCGGGCCACCGGATTCTTCGTGCTCTTCAGCGCGACCGCGATGCTTGCCGCTCTCAATCTTCGCGGTGCCCCGCTGTTCCTGGATTTCAGTGGAAGAACGGCTTCGGCGGAGCCTCTCCGGTTTTATCCTGCTCAAAAGATCGAACTCACCTTCGCGTTGACAGCCTCGGCGGTGATCGAACCCCAGTTGCGCGCCGACCTTCTTGCCTCCGCCCAGTCGCTGGCGGCGCCTTTGGCCACGGACATTCCGCTGCAACTGCACCGCGACAGTCCGGCTCGTCCGGGCATGCAGCGATTCAGTTTCGCCCTGAATCTTCCGGCCATTACTCGCCGGCAGACGTTTGTGTTGCGCTCGCGCGTGCGCACGGCCGACACAGAGTCTTGGCTTCCGTTGCCCGTGGTGACGCTCGAAGCGGTGCCTGAGACCTGGCGCGCATCGCTGCGGGCATTCGCGGACCGGGTCCCGTGCGGGCGGCTCGCTCCAAACGAGAAGGTGGGGCAAATTTTTTCCCTGTCGGAGGCCAAGGTCAAGGTGGCTGCGGATACGCCTGCCGGAGAGGAACAGGTGCGCGTCTGGTTTGTGGAAGACGAACCGGATCCAGCCGCGGGCGACATGCAAAGAACTGTCTGGGTGGTCTTCAAGGCTGACGTGCCGGGCGGCATGGTCGTCAAACGCACGGGATCGTATCGGATCATGACCATCCTCGTCGATGCCGGTGTCCTGGCGACTCTCGATTCCGATCCCGCGTCACAGGAGACTTTCGAGCGCGTCCTGACCACAGCCGAGGCGCTCGCGCCTGCGTCTATCCAGCAAAACTGATTCATCCATGAGACCAACATCATTGCTTCGCATACTTGTCATCGCGCTCGCGACGAGCGCCACCGTCAATCGGGCGGCCCGGGCGGCTGATACGACTCCGACCGCCCCGGTTGCCGTGGCAGTCTTCGATTTTGAAAGCACCGACCCGAAGCTGAAGGACCTTGGCCTCCAGCTGGCGCAATTACTCACTGCAAGACTGTCCGTGTGCGATGACGTCATCACCGTTGAGCGTCAGGATCTTCAGAAGATCATGGGGGAGCAGGAACTCGGGGCTTCCGGAATTGTGAATCCCGAGACCGCCGCGCGCATCGGACAATATACCGGCGCCCGGGTGCTTGTGACCGGGCGTCTCTTCAATGCTGAGGGCGAAACCAGTCTCGTCTTGAAGGTCATGAGCGCCGAGACCAGCAGGGTTTTCGGACTGGCGTCCGATTTTGCCGCGGGGGCCCCGCTCACCGAACCGATTGAGAAACTGACGGCAAATCTGGTCACGCTGCTCCGCGAGAAGCGATCGGCGCTGATTGCAAACGTGCCCACGCGCGAGGATCGGGTCGCCCGCGTGAAGCAGAAGATGGCGGGGCGCGCGCTGCCGACACTCACGATATCGATTCCGGAACAGCATATTGGCCCGGCTGTGGTGGATCCCGCGGCCGAAACGGAAATCGGACTTATCTTCAGCCAGGCCGGATTCACCTTGCTCAATGGCGAAGCCGCCGCGCGGGCCGACTATCGCATCAGCGGCGAGGCGTTTAGCGAAGCCGGGTTGCGCCGCGGAAATCTCGTATCGTGTCGTGCGCGCGTCGAGATCAAGGTTGTTCCCCGGAGCGGCGGTCAGATTACGCTGGTGGATCGCCAGACAACGGTGGCTGTCGACACCGCGGAGCACGTCGCCGCAAAGAATGCATTGCAGGAAGCGGGCGCAGCCCTTGCGGAGCGGATCGCGGACAAGCTTGCCACCACTGCAAAGTAGTCTGGCATGCATTGCGTCCGCAACCTGTTGCGCGCACTCGCGGCTCTGGCGTTAGCGGCCTCACTGCGGGGAGCCGAGGCGCCCCGCGTCGCGACCATCGATTTCAGCCTGGCTGAGACCGCCGGAAGCCACGATGCGGAGATCATCAATTTTTCGCGCGACGTTCAGGCGCGGCTGGTGATCCACAACGAGTATTCCTGGATCGAACGGCAGGATTTCGACCGGATACAGCACGAGGTCGACCTCGCCGGCATGGCGCAGGTCGATGCGACTTCCGCGGTGCGGTTGGGGCACTGGCTGCATGCCGACCTCCTGCTGCGGGGCGAGATCTCAAGACCGACCACAGGCCACGGCGAGCTGACCATCGAGGTTATTGATCTGAAACGCGCGGAGTTGCTCGCGACCCGGAAGACGTCCGTAACGGTCAACCTCCGAAACCTGGTGCGCCCGGTGCCGGCAGATGCGGATGCGGCTGCTTCTGCCGCGTTCGCGGCGTTGAAAGAGGCATCCGAGATCCTGGAGCGAAACAAGTCTGTCCGGGTGATTGCGCCGCTGTTTTTTCGCAACAGCGGCCCCACGGAGAGGCTGAATTACCTCGAATCACGCCTTTCGGACGCTTTGGCCAAAGCGGCATCGCCTGAGAGTGGCAGCCGGTTACTTCGGTTTCCGCGGACAGGCGAAGCAGGAGACGAAGCGGGGTTGGTATGCGCGGGGCTCACCGACAGCGATCCCGACGCCTGGCAGCAAGTTGCGGACTACTTTGTCTGGGGCACGTTTTCGGAGGGAAACAGTGAAGGCGTTGCTTTCAATGACGTGCCGGTGACGATCGCCGTGCAGGTCTGGAGCGGAGCCGGCGCGTCGCGTGACGTTCACTGGGAAGGACTGGTCCGCGACCTGGACCAGGGTGTTCAATTGGTGACTGCCGGCGTGATGGAGCAGACCAGGGTTCGTTCGGAACCGGCGGATCGGACCGATCAGAACCGGAAACGCATCTCGACGGAGCTCGCCGCTCGCACTCATGAGATAGTCCGGCGAATGACCAAGTTCGGCTCCCGGAGCGAGAGCATCGATTTCCAGCATTCTCCGACCGGCCGGCACCTGCGCGCGTATTGCAAGCAACTGCTTGAGATCGCCTGTTTCTTCGATCCGCTGAATTGCGATCTGCAGGGGGAACGCCTGTCGTGGAGCGCGCCGGAGGATTCGCCGGATCCAGCCGAAACATTGCGGCGCTACTGGTTGCGGTTTGCCGATCTCGAGTCCCATGCGCGACGATTCGAATGGAAGCCGGACGGTTCCTTCGACTGGAACCTGAGGGTGAATGCCGCTGAAACGCTTGAGTCGATCCGCCATCTAATCCCTACGACGCCGACGTCCGGAGGGAAGTGGAGTATCTCGATCATGACCCCCGAGGAGAGCCTCCGGCAATTTCGCTCCGCCGTGGAACTTTGGTGTCGCGAAATGTCGGCTGCGAACCGGCCGTTCGCCGGCAAGGCCGTCCCGGAACATCTCGAGTCGATCAACAAGGACGAGCTTTACCATTTCAAGACCGAGTGCCTCCATCGCGATGCAATCATTGCGCGCAATGCTGTGGAGAAGGTATGGCCCTGGCTGAAGAAGGCTGCAGGGAAGGAATTGCGAAATGAGCCGAACTCGGATTTGCCGGCCTGCATCATCTCCATTTATGCCGCGTTCGGTGACTTTCCGCGGGCCAGTGCGTTGCTCGACGAGGCGTGGGCGGCGGGTGGCGATCCGGGAGACTCCGCCTCCTCAAGCAATTCTGCCATGGCAGCGACAAAGACCGTTTCGGAGAAGTCGTGGCTTCCTGCCAAACTGCCGGGCGGCGGCAGTTCACAGCCGGTGCCGCCACCACTCAATGCCGCGGTGCGGGAACTCGATTTGTGGCCGGCGAACTTCTATAATATTGACCGAGACCGTGACCGCCCCTTGACAAAGCACCGCTGGCCGAGAGTGACCAGCCTCGTTTGGCATCGCGGGGAATTGTGGGTCGGGCAGGGGCTGGTTGGCGTGTCCTTCAAGGACGCCCTGCCATATGCGAGCGACAATTATCTCTGGCGATACGATCCGGTTCTGCAAACGACGGAGTTGTCAACGTTGCGGCTTCACGCCCATTCGGCGGCAAATGCATTGATTTCGCAACCGGAGGGTCTCTGGATCGGGCTGGCTTCAGATGGCGTTTGGCAATGGCCTGCCGGGAAGGCGGATGTACGCCGATTTCGAGGCGAGGATGGTCTTTCGACCTCGCAAATCAGGGCGGCAACGTCGGGCCACCGTTCGCTATTTTTCCTGGGCGGAACTGTTGAGAACCGAGTGATTTCGTACTATTCCCTCGATGCGGGAACTTGGTTCTCCGTGCAAGTGCCAGAGGCATTCAGAAATGCTGATTCTTCCGGCAGGCCGCCAACGTCCAGTAGACCTGAAATCGCCGTCTCCGGAGATTGGATCGCGGTCATCGCACCAGCGATTGGGGTCAGCGTACTCGATCCAATCTTCTACAACCTCGCGGACAAGGCGTGGACCAGATGGCCGGGTGGTCCGACAATCCCGCTGCATCTGCCGACACGAGTTCCAGGGTCGGCACGGCCCTTTTTACCTGGGCCACCGCCCATGATGCCGCGACCGCCTGTATCGGCCGGTTACACTAGTCTCAGCGCGGATGAGTCAGGCTTCTGGCTCGGGTCCGCAAATGCCATTTTGCAGCTCGATCCTCGGGCCCCGGAAAAGAAGCGCCTGATTTCGCTTCCAGGCACGCCGGTGGCAGCGGCCCATGACGGGGTTCGACTTTGGCTGGTTCTCGAATCGAAGGAAGGTGACCCCAAGCTCGCTCTGCTCGACAAGAATTCAGGCCAATGCACCGGTTTGCTAACGCTGCCGGTGGCGGATTTGCGTCTGCTTGTCGGTGACACGCATGAGGATCCAAACCGAATTTCGCCGGAAGAGATGCACTTTGACAGAATCGCCGTGGCCGAGGGACACGTCTGGGTCGGAGGTCCGGTGTTGTTCGAGATCACGTTGCGCGAAGCATCTGCTTGCACGGACAACACCGGTGGCCCCGCCGACCATCCCCTGCATCGGGCTGTGTGGCGCGGCGATCTCGCGGCAATAAGGGTCGCACTCACCGCGAAGGCTGATGTCAACGAATCGTCCTCGAGCGGCTGGACGCCCCTGCTTGCCGCGGTCGACATTGGCCGCGAAGACATCGTTCGCACTCTGCTCAATGCCGGCGCACAGCCGAACCAACTTTCCGTTTCCGGAAGATCGCCGCTGGAACTGGCATCGGAACGCGGTGACCACGGGATTGTGCGCGTGCTGCTGGAATCCGGAGCACAGCCGGATCTCAATCCAGGCGTAGTCGTGCGCGGACTGGGCGGTTTCTCGCACCCCGTCGAGCCGCCATTGACTCGGAATCTCGATGCCACCGTCGAGCCTGCACAACCAACAAATCTCCAGGCTAGCCTGACTGATGACGGTGGTGTCGCTCTGTCATGGGAAAATCTGTCGGACAACGAGAGCGTCATCAGTATCGAGCGCGCTGACAGCAGAACAGTCCCGAAGCGGAATATCACAGATCTTCCGGCTGGCAGCCGGAGCTGGACCGATGAAACGCCGCCTCGAGGGGCGGACGTGGGTTATCGCGTCTACGCCTTGAATGGGGCGAAGCCATTTGTGCCGTATGAAGATGAACCGACCCTCTGGCTGAAAGTGCCGGCCGAACCGCCGGCCCGTGTGATCGTATGGACGCCGTCTCAACCGAAACCACTGCCGCCAACTGTCGAATCCCAGACGCCATTGATGGCCGCGGCCAGGAACGGTCACCTGCCAGTGGTAAAAGCATTGCTCGCTGCAAAAGCGTCGATCGATCAGCGTGACCCGGTCGGGCAGACCGCATTGCTGTTTTCGGCGCGATCCGGCCACTACGAGATCGCCCGCGCGCTTTTGGCTGCTGGTGCCCATGCAGACATTGCAGATGTCATGGACGGGACGGCCGCCCAAGCTGTCTACGAACGTCACGAGGATGAATCGCTATTGCGCGAAATGCTCATGGCGCTTGATCCCGGCCGTCGTGCCCGCGAGGCCTCGCGACTGATCTTGTTCGCTGCCGGAGACGGGCAGATCCACGACATTGAGACGTTGCGTGAATTGGGCGGAAATATCGATGCAACGACACTAGATGGTGGTTCTGCGTTATCTGTCGCAATCGCCAACCGTCAGCTTCCGACGGTGACATGGCTGCTTGAGCACGGATTCTCGCTGCATCGGAAGATATGGACCTGGAAGTACATAACCTCCGCTGAACAGGCTGCACTCGAGACCGCAAAGAGGATAGGAGATCCTCAATGCCTCGCCACGTTGCTCGCCGCCGAAGATTCGGCCAATAGGTCCATTGGCAAAGCGTCGGCGTTGCCCGCACGCAAGGCTCGCGCGACATGGTCGCCACCGGACGGTACTGGCGGTATGACCTGCGGGCCCGACGTTTTCGGTACGGCCCCTGATCCTGCCAAAGCAGCCTTGAATGCACGCCTGTTTATTGCGTGCAAGAAGAATGATTGTGACGCGGTGGCGGGGATCATTGCCGAAGGTGCGCAGATCGACGTGCAGGACAGCACCGGAATGCGGCCGCTGACGCTCGCGTTGCAGGCACGGGCGTTTCGCACGGCCCAGTGGCTGGTGGAGAATGGCGCTTCGATCAACCTTCCAACAAGAAAAGGCAACTGTCCGCTGGTCTTCGCCATCGAGGCGCAGGACATCGATATCTCAACTTATCTCCTTCGTGCTGGTGCCGACCCGAATGCGTTTGGTCAGGATGGAAAAACGCCCCTGATCGTTGCTGCAGAGCAACGCAATTGCCAACTCGCGGAGTTGCTTCTCGATTGCGGCGCCGATCCCAATCTGGCCGCAATGATGCAGTCACAACCGCTTGCATTCGCCTTGCGGAAAGGCGATTCCGCAATGGTCGAGCTCCTTCTCGCCCGTGGAGCAAATCCACGGGCACAGAGCTTTCAAAACATCGTCGACAGCCGGACAACCAAGCGAACCAGAGCCTCCCTTCTGATGTATGCTGCAGCCGGCGGCAATGTTGACTTGATTCGTAAGATGATCGGCTTCGGGCAGGACCCGAGATACATTACGGAAGACGGATATGATGCGCTTGCGTGGGCGGCCTCTCAAGGACACGAAGCTGCGATCGAGCTTCTTCTCCCGCTGGTCGACCACAGCCCTCGCGCACTGGAGATGGCTTTGGAGAATGGGCATGAACAAATCGCCGAGCGTCTGCGCCGCGCGGGATATCAGTAGGGCAGAACTTCTGTTGGCGCTGGGCTGGGCAGCGCCGTTGAACCATTGATGTAACGCATTACGTTACAAAGCGGATTGGTCCGATGACGGGCGGCGGACTGCCTGGAACGGACCATCCCAAAAGAGTTGCGCCGGGAGTCCGGCGCGACTCTGGTAGCTCCGGGGATTGGACATTTGCCACCAGCCAAGCCCTGCCTCTTCAGATCGCCTCCTTGGCGGGCTTGGCGAGCTTTGCGCGAGACAAAGAGTCTCGGAACAGGATTGGCTCACGCGAAGGACGCCAAGTGCGCCAAAACGCTCAGATGGGGAGTTTGGCCGCGAAAAGGCACGAGAACCGTATCCTCTTTTTTGTGCATTTTTGTGCCTCTTTGTGGCCGATCAAACTTTGGTTGCAGCGTAGCCGCGCAAGGTTCATCTGTAGTTCAACCGAATGGTTCCGGCCAAGTCGGAAACAAGCCGGCGAAAAACCTCATGACACCCATATTCGCATTCTTCGGATTTGGTGGCCCTGAACTCATCATCGTCAACTTGATCGTTGGGTTGATGTTGATGTTCTCGGCGATTCCAGCGGTTCTCGCGTTTCTTGTGTTAAGCCGCATTCCCGGGGAATTCCGAAAGCAGGAACCCGGGCTGGCCTTCCTGCTTCTGATTCCCTGTTTTTCGATAATCTGGGCGTTCTTCGTACATCCCAAGGTTGCCGATTCGCTGAAGAGCTATTTTGAGGCGAAAGGGATTCAGGGCCACGGTGATTGCGGGGCGAGCATCGCACTCTGGATCTGTATCTGTGGCGCATGTTCGTTCGTGCCCGTGGCGGGCGCTGCGGCCGGCCTCGCCGGGCTGGTGCTGCTGATCGTCTTCTACGTGAAGGCATTCGAGCTGAGCGGGACAATTCCGCAAAACGCCTGATACCGCTTCCGACGCTGCGGCGGTCTCGCCTGCTGGCCCAGATGCTGGCAAGGATGAGAGAATGAACCATTGAGCCAGCAGCTCTATCGACCTCAAACCACGCAACCATGCATCTTTTTCCCATTGCGGTCATCCGCCACGAGAACCACCAGTTCCTTATCTTCGTCGATGGTGTAGCAGCAAGGCATCGTCGTAGCGATCAGCGCCATTGTTTCTGCGCGAAATCACCGGCGCTGACGAGAAAATATCGGCTGTGATTCGACCTGTTGCACCGGGCGGACCAGCCATCGACCGGGGTGGCGGTCCGCCTTCGCCCAGGCTACGACGCGACAGTTTTCGGCCTGGCGCCGAAAACTGGCCGTGCCAGCCGACTTGTCATCCATCGCCCGAAGGGCGAAGGGCTTTAGGGACAGGACCGGGTGAGGAAAATGCCCGCCTTCGCCGAGCCTTCGGCGCGCAGCCTTCGCCTCTGCACTGCTGACGGTCCCATGCCTGCTATGGTCTCCGTCGGCTGCAGGCTGGCCTGCCAGCCGTAGGCTTGGCGAAGGGTTTTAGGCTGGCCTGCCAGCCGTAGGCTTGGCGAAGGCTGGTGCCCGGGATCGGACTCGAACCGATAAGCCTTTCGGCAAGGGCTTCTAAGACCCTCGTGTCTGCCAATTTCACCACCCGGGCGCAGTGCAGATTTCGATTTCAGATTGGCGATTTTGGAATGCCGGGCGCAAGCGGCAAATCTCAGGAGTCGCGCCGCGCGACTCCCAAACGCCCGCCCATCTTCGCGTAGGTTTCCCGATGAGCCGCGCTCTGCTCCACGAGATCGGTGTCAAACTGGATGCGGCCATGCGCAAAGAGCGTGATCACGCAGGATCCGCCAAACGCGAACAGCCCTTTCTCCTCGCCCTTGGCGACGTTGCGGCCGGGAACGAACAACTGGCGGATTCGGCCGACGTTGGTGGCGCCGACCTCGACCATCGCCACCGGGCCAAACTGCGGTGAATCGATCGTGGTGACCATCCGGCGGTTCTCGACCAGGTAATTGATGTTTCGGCGCAACGCGATCGGATGGACGGAATAGAGCCATCCCTCGATCGGCTGCGGCTCGTCAGCCAGGCCGCTTACCGGAAAATGGAAACGGTGGTAGTCAACGGGGGCCAGGCGTGAGATCACCATCGCGCCGCCGGCAAAGCGCGTTGAAAGGAGCTGCTGCTCCCGGGGGAGGCGTGCTTCGCCGAGCAGTTCCGCGAGCGTGAACTTCGCACCCTTCACATAGAATCCGTCGGCGGCGGCGACATTCGGGAACACAAGATGGCGTCCGTCGGCGGGGAGCACGGCCACATCGTCTCCCGGCGCGATCGGGCGCGCGCCCGCCTTGAGCGCGCGAAAGAAGAACTCGTTGAAGGTCTTGTAGGCGAACACCGATTTCGCGAACTCGTCGGCATTCACGTCGTACTCGGCGACGAACGGCAGGATCTTTGCCGCACTATACCGCCGGTTCATGCGCCAGCCGTAATAGAGCGAAACCAACGCCCGCTTCACCGCCAGCCACAGGACCAGCCGCCCGAGCGGGTTCCCGTAGACCAGGCGAAGCCACCGCTCGCCGTAGATCTTCTCGGTCTCGACGGTCTTCTTGGATCGATTCCAGTAGCGGATCGGATCGGACGACATGACGTGGCCCAGACAAGCCGGCTCGGGCCCCCGCATCAACGTTGATTTACGCGAATGTCCGGCGCAGGGGAAGGCATGTCGCTGGGGGCGGCGACCCCAGACCGATTTCTGTATCCGCGGACTCTGTAGCCGGCCGCGTTGAGGCCGGCCCCGAGTTGGAGAACCGATTCATTGCCGGGGTCACCGCCCCCGGCTACAACTGAACCCGAGGTCAGCGCGTTCGGCAGGCGCCCCCGGCTACATCACCAGCGCATCGCCCTTGACCTTGAAGGTGACCGTGGAGTTCTCCGCGACCTCGCCGGCGATGAGCGCGCGGGCGAGCGTGGTCTCGATCTTGCGTTGCAGGAACCGCTTCAACGGCCGGGCGCCAAACACCGGATCGTAGCCCTTCTCCGCCGCCCATTCCTTCGCCTTGGGGTCGAGCTTGACGGTCACCCTCCGGTCGGCAAGGCGCCGGTTGAGATCGGCCATCAGGAGGTCGACGATCTTCGTGATCTCCTCGAGCGTCAGCGGCTTGAACAGGATCGTCTCGTCGATCCGGTTCAGGAACTCCGGCCGGAATGCGCGTCGAACCTCGGTCATCACGCCTTCGCGCACGCTCTCCGGGATCGCATCGCCCGTCACCCCGTCGAGCAGGAGCCGGCTGCCGAGGTTCGAGGTCATGATGATGATCGTGTTCTTGAAGTCCACGGTTCGCCCCTGCGCGTCCGTGATGCGGCCGTCGTCCAACACTTGTAATAGTACGTTGAATACATCCGGGTGCGCCTTCTCGATCTCGTCGAACAGGATCACCGAGTAGGGCTTGCGGCGCACCGCCTCGGTCAACTGGCCTCCCTCGTCGTAGCCGACATAGCCCGGCGGCGCCCCGATCAGGCGGGAGACCGCGTGCTTCTCCATGTACTCGGACATGTCGATGCGGATGAGCGCCGCCTCCGAGTCGAACAGCGACTCGGCGAGCGTCTTCGCCAGCTCGGTCTTGCCGACTCCTGTCGGGCCGAGGAACAGGAAGCTCCCGATGGGCCGGCGCGGATCCTTGATGCCCGACCGGGCGCGCAGGATGGCCTCGGCCGAGAGCTGCACCGCCTCGTCCTGGCCGATGACGCGCTGGTGCAGCACCTCCTCGAGGCGCAGCAGCTTCTCCTTCTCCCCTTCCATCAGGCGCGTGACGGGGACGCCCGTCCATTTTGCGACGACCTGGGCAATCTCATCCTGGGAAACCTCCTCTTTCACCAGCGAGCGCCCCTTGCTGGTCTTCTCAAGCGCAGCCAGCTCGCGTTCGAGCTGCGGCAGGCGGCCGTGGCGGAGTTCCGCGAGCTTGTTCAGGTCGTAGGCCCGCTCGGCGCGCTGCATCTCCTGTTTCACGCGCTCGATCTCCTCACGCACCTTCTGCACCTTTTCGACCGCCTTCTTTTCGCTGTCCCAGCGGGCCCTGAGCGCCCCGGCCTGTTCGCGAAGGTCGGCCAGCTCCTTCCGCAGCGCCCCGAGCCGCAGCCGGCTGGCCTCGTCCTTCTCCTTCTTGAGCGCAGCCTCCTCGATCTCCAGCTGGAGGACGCGCCGCGTCAGCTCGTCGAGCTCGGTGGGCATCGAGTCCATCTCGGTGCGGATCATGGCGCAGGCCTCGTCGACGAGGTCGATCGCCTTGTCCGGCAAAAAGCGGTCGGAAATGTACCGGTTCGACAGCACGACGGCGCTCACGAGCGCATTGTCCTGGATGCGCACGCCGTGGTGGACCTCGAAACGTTCGCGCAGTCCGCGGAGGATCGAGATCGCGTCCTCGACCGTCGGCGGTTCCACCAGCACCGGCTGAAACCGCCGCTCCAGCGCAGCGTCCTTCTCCAGGTGTTTGCGGTATTCGTCGAGGGTCGTCGCGCCGATGCAGTGCAGCTCGCCGCGGGCCAGCATGGGCTTCAGCATGTTGCCGGCGTCCATGGCGCCCTCCGCCTTCCCCGCGCCGACAATCGTATGCAGCTCGTCGATGAAGAGCAGCACGCGGCCGTTGCTCTGCTTGATCTCCTGCAACACCGCCTTGAGCCGCTCCTCGAACTCGCCGCGATACTTCGCCCCGGCGAGCAGCGATCCCATGTCGAGCGCGAAGATCGTCTTGTCCTTCAACCCCTCGGGCACATCGCCGCGCAGGATGCGCTGCGCAAGCCCCTCGACGATGGCGGTCTTGCCCACGCCCGGCTCGCCGATCAGCACCGGATTGTTCTTCGTCTTCCGGGAGAGGATTCGGATCGTGCGGCGGATCTCGTCATCGCGCCCGATGACCGGATCGAGCTTTCCCTTCCGGGCCTGCTCAACGAGATCGATCCCGTATTTCTCGAGCGCCTGATAGGTGGTCTCGGGATTGTCGGAGGTCACCCGCTGGTTGCCGCGGATCTCGCTCAGCGCCTTGAGAACCTTTGCGCGGTCGAGGCCGAAGCTCCGGAGATACTGCTTGAACGCCTCCGGTTTCGCCACATCGACGAGGCCGAGCAACAGGTGCTCCACGCTGACGTATTCATCCTTCAGCTTCGCGGCCTCGTCCTCCGCCTGCGTCAGCACCTCGTTGACCGCCTGCGTGACATAGATCTTCGAGACGTCCACGCTGCCCGTCACCTTGGGGAGGCGGTCGAGCTCCCGCTCCGCCGCAAGCTGCATGGCGCCCACGGTCAACCCGAGCTTCTCGACCAGCACCGGAACGATGCCGCCTTCCTGGCCGAGCAGCGCCGCGAGCAGGTGCCACGTTTCAACCTCGTTGTTTGAACGGCGGCGGGCCTGATTCTGCGCCTCGGTCACGGCCGAGCGCGACATGACGGTGAGCTTGCTGGTATCCATGATGACAATCAGCGCATGACGCGCGCCAATCCTCCCCAACAGGAGATTCTCATGTGCCCGTGTGTCAACCGCGCGTCACGTTGGCAGCATCCGCGACAGCACGGCGCAAACGGGCCGCGATACGATACGAGCCGCACAATACTCCAGACCACTCGCTGACGCTCGCGGCCACTTTTCAACCTGAATTCCGCAATTGAGGCTTCGGCTCCTCGTAGCACCGAGCGCCAGCGAGCAACCAACACATCATCCGGGCGCGCCTAATTCGTGAGCACGAGCACGGCCGTCAGCGGCCGCTTCGTTGTGTGTTCCTGGATCAGCTCGGTGCCGCCGGCAGAAATACGATAGTCGCCTTCGAACGCATGCGGCACGACGACGCGGCCGTTCTCATCGGTTTCAAAAGTCCCGTTTGTGCGCCACGCCTGGTTGATCAGGTGGTCCAGGCGCCAGTAGGCCGGCTTCGGCACACCGTCCTTCCGCAACAACCCGGTCGGACACCCCAGCCAGGCGGATCGGTCGGCATAATCCCAATACGTGATGCCGGCCACCGCCGGGTGGCTGTAGGCCAGCCGGTAGAACAGCTCGAGGTAGTCCGCCTGGGCCGCCTCGCCCTCGAGTGTCGTTTTCCACGGCGGGTCGGCCTGCCGGAAGTTGAACGCGCGCGGCGCTCCAGAGGGCACGCTCAATTCGGTGAAGTACACGGGCCGCCGCAGCAGGGCGAGCCGGTTGACGATGTTCCACAGCTGCGCCACCGACCAGGGTCCGTTGTGCATATGACTCTGCAGACCGATGCCGTCGAGCGGCGCACCCTCATCGAGGAGACCTCTCAACAGATGGTAATACTCCGGCGTCGAGTCGTAATCGTTGACCATGGCATCGACATGGGGATTCAATGTCTTGAACCGGCGCAGGAAGTCCGAGATGACCGCGACCTTGCGTCCGCCACCGAGGACCGGCGTCAGCGGCGTCCGAAAGCGGTCCCAGGCGACAACCTCGTTGAACACCTGCACGCTCTCCATCTGCCCGAGGATCCCGGGCGACGCGTGGTGCATGAGCCGGTCCATCCATTGGTCCAACGACCCGACCGACGGAGCGTGTGCCCCCAACCAGGGAGGCGCGGCCATGTTCCAATAGAGCGAATTGCCGCCTGCGCGCAGACGGCGGTCGCGGAGCCATTCGAGCGCGCGGACAAATCCGTCGTCGCGATACGCTCCCGGCTCGGGCTCATAGCCTGCCGCATAGAATTGCACCGACGCGGCATTGAAGAGCCGCATGAACGCGGCGTAATGACGCTGGTCCACCTCGGTCTGTTTCGTTGCGAGGAACTGCCAGTCGAATCCCGCTCCAAACCAGAAATGATGGCGCAGGTGCTCCAACCGGACCGTCGCTCCAATCTGCGGATGTCCGGCCGCATCGACCACGTTGATCGAGAGCGATGCCGTCCGGTTGCGCAGGATGCGCGCGTCAGTCTCCGCGATCAGCTGGGTCTCGTCGACAGGGGGCAGCGCCGGACCCAGAACGCGCTCGATGCGATCCCGTTCAGTCGCAGTCAAGCCGGCCTCGTCCACGACCTGGAGACTGGCCGCGGCGATCCAGACGGTGCCCGGGTCGTCGATGAGGATGACGAAGCCGAGCGCGCCTTGCGCCGCGGGCACGCGGGCATAGCCGGTCACCGCCCGCCACTCCCCCGGCAGCACGGTCTCGCGAAGGACGCCAAAGGTCGTCCATGGTCGCGGCAACGTCCGCAGCAGGAGTTCGACCTGGACCGGCACCGAGACCCGAACCCTCGCCTGCAAGCGATACAGCCCCTGTGGCGGCGCGACGGTCTGGACCAGCCTGCATTGGCCTCCCTGGAGCGGACCAAGCGTGAGCCGTTGCACCGGCCCCGCGCCCGGCCCTTCCGGAACGATGGCGCAGTCCGGCGGCCGGGGCAGCGCGGTCGATTCGTCCCGCCAGCCGTCAGCGACATGACCGCCAGCCGGTCCGGCGAAATCGGCATGATCGAGCAGCTCCGTGGCGCGCGCCGGGAACGTCTGGAGCGAGCACAAAACGGCCAGCAGAAGCGGCAGACGGCGGAACAGGCGCATCGGAGCGAGCCCGGACATTTCATGGAGACGCGACGCCCTCGTCGCGTTTTCGAAGGATGCGCGCGACGGGGGCGTCGCGCCTCCAAAATGCAACCTGTGCGAAAAGACCATTTCAGTGCGTGAGATCAGGGATGGGCGTGAGCGCGAGGCTCGAAATGAAAAGCCCACGGGCGACGCAGGTGTCGAGAAAAGTTATTACATCCCCTATGCATACACTTTTCTTATTCATCGCGCCGACCGTGGGCTAGGTGGTCGGAAATTGGTTTCTCAAATAACTGCGCCGCCGTCGCGCCGGAATCCGGCCTGATTGATTCCCCTCCGTTCTGCCGAGAAATCGCCGCCTGTCCAGAGAACTCGCTTCGTCCGCAGGCCTCTGCCGAAGGCGATGATCGCCCGCAAGCGGGCTTCCTACGCCCAAACACCGGCCGGGTTATTTCTTCCCCGGCCGCTCCCACAAGAAGCTCTCCTTCGCAAGCAAGGTGGTCCCATCGGAGGCGAGCAGCCGCAGCTGCCACGCCACAGGCCGGCTCTTCGCTCCGGGCCAGTCCGTTCCGGTGAGGCCGAGCCGGAAGACCGATCCGCCCGGGGGGATGTCAGCGCTGAATGTGAACGTCTTGGGCTCCGGGGCGATGGGACTGATGACCTGCAATTCGAAGCGGCCGCCCGGACGCCCGGCGCTCTTGTTTGTCAGCCGGACGAGCCAGTAGTAGCCTGCGCGCTCCGCAGGCTGCGTTCGCAACACGATGATGCCCCCGCTGTTCTCCTTTCCGCCAAAGTATTCGCTCAGGCGGCTGAACGACTCGGCGCTGCGCCAATCGGTGAACACCCGCACAATCTCCAGATCTGCGGCCGAAGCGAAAGCAACCGGGAGCAGTGCAAGCACAAGCAGCGTCACCAGGAAACGGGAGGACCGATTCATACGCGGAAGGAATACCGGCAAATCGCGCCGGCACAAGGGCGTAAGAACGGGCTACGCATGCAATGGCCAGATCTCCCGATTGTCGGTTACAAGTGTGGCATGGGCCTCTTGCCCATGTCCGACGGCCTGACACAAACACACGGGCGGGGGACGCCCGTGACACAATGGCTGCATTCAAACGCCACCGGCGATTGGGAGATGCGCCTGGGGCGCATATCCCCGGCAGTTTCGCTTTGCATCGCCGCGGTTTGTGAACATGGTTGCCGCATCAAATCAACGGGGAGTCCGCCGCGCCGGACTGAGATTGGAGGGCGTCCGCCTCCTCTACCCTCCGAACCTGATGCGGGTCATGCCGCCGTAGGGATCGCCTGCCCCGCCGCTGCGGCGGGGCGGCGTGGACACTCCGGTTGCGCGAAACGCGTTTTCCCGTCCTCGTCCAACCATGCCCAGCACCGACCTTCCCGCCGCAACCCCGGCAACCGCGAACGACGCCCCGGCCGCCCCCGGCGCAGCGCGCCGCGTCTATCTGCCCGGATCGCGTTCCGACATCCGCGTGCCGATGAGGGAGATCTCCCTCCAGCCGACCCGCAGCTTCGACAACCGCCTGACGGCGAATGACTCCGTGCGCGTGTACGACACGTCCGGACCCTGGGGCGAACCGTCGTTTCATCAGGATCCGACCCGCGGGCTGCCCCCCGTGCGCTCCGAGTGGATACGCGAACGCGGCGATGTCGAGGAATACGACGGCCGCGCCGTTCAACCGATCGACGACGGCTATCTTTCCGCCGCTCACGCGCAGCTCGCAACCCAACAGACTGGCGATCAGAAATCGCAAATCGCAAATCGCAAGTTCGCCCTGCGGCGCCCGCTGCGCGGTCGCAACGGCGCGGTCACGCAACTCGCCTACGCCCGCCGCGGCGTCATCACGCCCGAGATGGAGTTCGTGGCGATTCGCGAGAACATGAGACTGCAGTCCGCCGGCGGTGCGCTCAAGACCGCGCCCGATGCACCGCGCGACTCGGTGCGGCACCAGCATCCCGGCCAGAGTTTCGGCGCCGCAATCCCGGGCGAAATCACGCCGGAGTTCGTGCGCAGCGAGGTCGCCCGCGGACGCGCAATCATCCCGGCCAACATCAACCATCCCGAGCTCGAACCGATGATCATCGGCCGGAACTTCCTCGTGAAGATCAACGCGAATCTGGGGAACAGCGCCGTCGCCTCCTCGATCGGGGAGGAGGTCGAGAAGATGCGCTGGTCCATCCGGTGGGGCGCCGACACGGTCATGGACCTCTCCACGGGGCGCAACATTCACGAGACGCGCGAGTGGATCATCCGGAATTCGCCGGTGCCGATCGGCACGGTTCCGATCTACCAGGCGCTTGAAAAGGCCGGCGGCAAGGCCGAGGACCTGACCTGGGACTTGTTCCGCGACACGCTGATCGAGCAATGCGAGCAGGGCGTGGACTACTTCACCATTCATGCCGGCGTGCGGCTCGCCTACATCCCGCTCACCGCCCGGCGGATGACGGGCATCGTGTCGCGCGGCGGCTCAATCCTCGCCAAGTGGTGCCTCGCCCACCACCGGGAGAATTTTCTCTTCACCCACTGGGACGACATCTGCGAGATCATGGCGGCCTACGACGTTGCGTTCTCGATCGGCGACGGCCTGCGTCCCGGTTCGATCGCGGACGCCAACGACGAGGCTCAGTTCGCCGAGCTCAAGACGCAGGGCGACCTCACCAAGCGGGCCTGGGCGCGCGGCGTGCAGGTGATGAACGAGGGGCCCGGACACGTCCCGATGCACCTGATCCAGGAGAACATGGCCAAGCAGCTCGAATGGTGCGACGAGGCGCCGTTCTACACGCTTGGACCGCTGACGACCGACGTCGCGCCCGGCTACGATCACATCACGTCCGCCATCGGCGCCGCAATGATCGGCTGGTACGGCTGCGCCCTGCTCTGCTATGTGACGCCGAAGGAGCACCTCGGCCTGCCAAACCGCGATGATGTTCGCGCCGGTGTCATTGCCTACAAGATCGCCGCGCACGCGGCCGATCTCGCAAAAGGTCATCCCGCGGCCCAGTACCGCGACAACGCCCTCAGCAAGGCGCGCTTCGAGTTCCGGTGGGAGGACCAGTTCAACCTCTCACTCGATCCCGAACTCGCGCGTTCGTACCACGACGCCACCCTGCCGCAGGACGGTGCGAAAACGGCGCATTTCTGCTCGATGTGCGGCCCGCATTTCTGCGCGATGAAGATCACCGAGGAGGTCCGCCAGTACGCCGCCGAAAAGGGCCTTGCGGACGAACAGGCCCTTGCCGCCGGCCTTGCGGAGAAGTCCCGCGAATTCGTCGCCAAAGGCGCCGAGGTTTACCGGTAACCTGTAGCCGGGGGCGATGACCCCCGGAGCCGGCCTCAGCGCGGCCGGCTACAACAACCCGCTGTTTCCCGGGAGCCGGGCGGCGTTGCGCCGAAACATCTCGTCCCGTCCGCTCTTCAAACAGGACCGCTCACTTCTTTCGCACGACGACGGCCGTGCCATAGCAGAGCACTTCCACGGCCCCGCCCCGCGGCTCAACCGACGATGCGTCGTAGCGAATGCCGACAATCGCGTTCGCGCCGAGGTCGGTCGCATGCTTTTCCATGTCCTCGTAGGCCTGGCCGCGCGTTTGCTCACACATGGTCGTGTACGCGCCAATCTTGCCTCCGATGATGTTCTTCAGGCCGCCGATGATTCCCTGAGAGATCGTGGGCGAACGGACAATGATTCCGCGGACCAATCCCTTGAGTTCCGCGATTTCATACCCGGGGATTTCAAACGTTGTTGATGCGAGCATGGGATTATTGTCGCCGATGTTTGTGCTAATAGCCCGCATAATCCATCCAAATGTCGCGATATTCTGCAGATTGCGGGATGGAGGCGCGACGCCCTCGTCGCGTTTTGTTCCGGCGGCGGGGGCGCCGCCGCTCCATGACTCTCAATTCTGGAGGCGCGACGCCCTCGTCGCGCACGCCCTGCGGAAATGCGGCGGGGGCGCCGCATCTCCATGACACTGTCAGGCCATCCTTCGTACGCAGCGTGCGGACCAGGTCCGCTTCGCGTCAACTGGAGCGGGTTGCGTTCCAATCCCGCTTCGTGACCTGACCGTCGCGCCCCGGGCCTTCCGACGAGCCCTTGATCGTATTCCCGTCGAGCTTGCCGTCGTATTTCGTCTCGATCTTGTTGCCGTTGAACTCGCGCACAATGGTGAACGTGATCTGATCGTCTTTGATCGATGCGTTCGTGATCGGCGTATCGCCGCGGAAGCCGCTCATGGTGCCAGTCAGCTGGCCATCCTTGAGTTCAAGCTTCAGCGTCATATCCCGCATCTGGCCGTCGCGTCCCGGCACGGACCACTTCCAAATGCCGGAAGGATCGGCCGCAAATGCAATTACAGTGGTGAGACACACGGCGGCAAACGCCGCCGCAATCAATCGGAGTGATTTCATGATTATTAGGGGGTTGGCGTTGGTCGCCGCTATAATGACGCCGGTCCGGCAGCCCGGTTTCCAAGAAAGATCTTGATATGACCGCTTGACCATAGACAACACCGGTCAGCACGGAATCAAACATCGGACACCCTGGCCGCGCGAAGAGGGCGCAAAGACGCAGGCTGCAGCAGCGCAAATTGGAATGGCCGATTATCTGGCCTTTGCGCGCGACATCGACTTGCGCGTGAATCAGCGCACTCGACTTTCGAGCTCGCCCGTGGACAATAATCCTGGAATCGCCGAATCCGAAAACAGGGCTGCGGGCAACGGTCCGGGGCTCAACCTTCAAACCGCGTCGGGCGATTCCACGCCCGGTCAAGGTCAGAATGTCCGAGAGCGAATCTCCTGCAAGCCTCACGGTCTGAATAACCAAAAAGTGCGGGGCGGCCAGCCGCCGGGGTCCATCCATCCTTTCCAGTTCCTAGATACGTCAACCCAACACCTTCGACCCGGCCTGTTTATGTCGTCACAACGATCCCAAATTCGGGCCATAATCCAAACAGGATGCCTCCTGCTTGCCGGTTTGGCGCTTCCGCTTCAAGCCGACGCGCAGTCCGTCAACGTGAGCGTCACTCCTGCGCAGACCATCCGCACCGTCAACAGCCGCCATTTTGGCGCGAATGCGGTCATGTGGGATCCGCAGACCGGATCGTCGCAGACGGTTTCTCTCGTGCAAGCGGCGGGACTGGGCATTTTCCGCATCCCCGGCGGTTCGTCATCCGACGATTACGATTGGAGCACCAACAAGAGCTATTCAGTCCCGGGAGTATTGAACACGTGGACGTGGGCAGCCGGGTTTGACCAATTCCTGAATCTCATCACCGGCGCCAACACCCAGGCTATCATCACGACCAACTACGGCTCCGGAACCGCGCAGCAGGCGGCGGCGTGGGTCGCCTATACCAATGCCAGCTCCACCCTGCAGGGCACGGCATCCGACGTCACGCTCGGTGTCGACTCTTATGGCGTCGACTGGAAGACCGCTGGTTACTGGTCCAGCCTTCGTGCCTCGGCGCCGCTGCCGAAAGACGACGGTCACAATTTCCTCCGCATGGGACACGCGGCCCCCTACGGCCTGAAATACTGGGAGGTCGGCAACGAATGCTATGGACCCTGGGAGACGGACTACCACGCCGTGCAGTGGGACCCGGTTACCTATGCGACGGTGGCGGCGACCTACATCCAACTGATGAAAGCGGTCGATCCGACGATCAAGATCGGCGCCGTCGTCGAAGTCGGCGAGGATGCGTTGGATTCGAAATCGCCTGTTCACAACGTCACCAACCCGGTCACGGGTGTCACGCATCATGGCTGGACTCCGGTGGTGCTCGCTCAATTCAAGACTCTCGGCGTGACGCCCGATTTCATCGTCGATCACCGATATGACGAGGCGCCGGGAGCCGAGAACGACCAGATCCTCCTCATGGAAGCCGAGGGAGGGGCCGGCGGGGGCGGCGCATCCTGGGCCTCAGATGCCGCAGGCCTGCGGGGGATGCTCAACAACTATCTCGGGACGGCGATCGCGGCCAATGTCGAGATGGACATCACGGAGAACAACTCGGTCTACGCCACTCCGGGCAAGCAATCGACGAGCCTCGTCAACGGGCTCTACATGGCCGACAGCCTCGCGAATGTGCTCAAGACCGAATTCAGCGGCTTTGTTTGGTGGGACCTCCGCAACAGCGAGGGCAATTCGCAAAACAACAGCAGTCTTCTCTACGGATGGCGCCTGTGGGGCGACTACGGCCTGCTGTCCACACCGTCCGGCTCGTCTGCCTGGGGTTCTTCCACCTACTACGACACCTATCCCACATACTACGCGATGAAGCTGATGTCCCGCTTCGTGCGCGCCGGCGACACGATCGTGCAGGCGAGCTCGGACAACATCCTGCTCCCGGCCTATGCTGCGCTCCGTGCCGACGGATCGTTGGGTCTGCTGTTGATCAACAAGAGCCCGGGCACCGTTTACAGCGCCAATATCAGCCTGGCCTCATTTGTCCCGAACTCGACCGCAACAGTGTATTCCTACGGCAAGCCGCAGGACACAGCCGCGCAGACAGGCGTCGGATCGGCGGATATTGCGACCTCCACGATCGCAAACGCGGCGCCGACGTTTGCCATCTCGATCCAGCCTTACTCGGCCGTCGTGTTCGCGTTCCAGCCGGCTCCGCCGACGCCGACGATCTTGACCCAGCCGGCGAACCAGGCGTCAACCCAGGGACAAAACGCGGTCTTTTCCGTCACCGCGACTGGCAACCCGCTGCCGACCTACCAGTGGAAGCGAGAGGCTGCCGGCACCACGACCTGGACGAATCTGAGCGACAACGGCACCTACAGCGGCTCCACCACAGCCTCGTTGACCGTGAACTCGGTCGCCGTGTCGATGAACGGCGACGCATTCCAATGCGTGATCACCAACCCCAACGGGACGGTCACCACCGCCCAAGCAGCCTTGGTTGTCGAGGCGCCGCTCGCCGTTGTCACCTTTGTCGGGCAGTCCGGAACCAGCGGCCATGCTGACAGTACGGGCACTGCCGCCCTGTTCAATTCGCCGGCCGACATCGCGGTGGACAGCTCCGGCAATGCGTACGTGGCCGATGCCGGCAATTGCACCGTGCGGATGATCACGCCCGCTGGCGTGGCGACAACGCTCGCGGGTCAGTCCGGCGTCAGTGGTAGCAATGATGGTACCGGCTCAGCACTCTTCAGCCATCCCACGGGAATTGCCATCGATGGCTCCGGCAATGCCTATGTTGCTGACACAGGCAACCAGACGATTCGCAAGCTGGTGATCTCCAGCGGCGCCGTGACTACTCTGGCCGGCCAGGCTGGTGTCAGCGGCAGCTCCAATGGCACCGGAACAGGCGCCACCTTCAATGGCCCGTCCGGCATCGCCGTTGACTCGACCGGAAACGTCTACGTCGCCGACACCCTGAATCACACGATCCGTCAGATTACCGCGGCACGCGTGGTGACGACGATCGCCGGGACGGCGGGCTCGGGCGGGTTCACCGACGCCAGCGGCTCTGCTGCGAGGTTCCACGGACCGCAGGGATTGGCCCTGGATGCTTCCGGCAATCTCTTCGTTGCCGACACCAACAACAACGCCATTCGCAAGCTGGTCATTGCGACGGGAGCCGTGACCACGGTGGCCGGCCAGAGCGGAGTCGCCGGCAGCACCGACGGCGCGAATAGCCAGGCGCAGTTCCATTATCCTTCGAGCGTCGCCGTCGATTCCCCGGGCAATCTCTACGTCATGGACACGGACAATCATGCCCTGCGTGAGATCACTCCCACTGGGGCGGTCAGCACCTTGGCCGGTGTTGCGGGATCCAGCGGCAGCGCCGACGGAATTGGCACCGCAGTGCGCTTTAATTTCCCCACGGGCGTTGCGGTACATGCCAATGTTGCGATCCCGCTGGCGGGAATCCTGCCTGGGAATCTAAATCCCACCGTGGTCTTCGTGGCAGATACGAACAACGACACGATCCGGATTGCGGTCAATCCCGTGGCGCCGGCGATCGCGACGCAACCGCAGAGTCAGACCGCAAATGCCGGGACAAATGTCACGTTGACTGTGACGACCACCGGCAGCCCCGCACCGACCTATCAATGGTATTTCGCCGGGGCCATGTTGAATAACGTAACGAATCAAATCAGCGGGGCGACGACCAACACCCTTTCGCTGACCAACGTGCAATCTGCGAATCAGGGCAATTATACGGTAAACGTTACGAACAGCGCGGGAACGGTGAGCAGCAGTTCGGCCACGTTGACGGTCAATTCCGTCAGTCCGCCGCCATCCGGTGGCGGTGGTGGTAGCGGGGGCGGCGGTGGTGGCGGCGCGCCGAGCGTGTGGTTCTACGGTCTTCTCAGCCTGCTCGCGCTTTCCCGCCGGACGCTTCGCCGCAGATAGCGCTGGAACTGGGGCAAACCGCCCGTTCAATTACGCCCTGATCGGCGCACCCCAAAAGCGAAGACGCAAACCGCCAGCACGCTCGCCGTCGCGCCAAGGGATGCCGAGACCCCGCCGAACGAAAGCGGCAGCTCGCTCCACGTCGCGATCAGCACTGTGAGTTGGTTCGCGCTGTGGGCGATTTGTGAGCCGCCGAGCAGGGTGGCGGTTGCCACGCCCAGTACTGTGCCGGCGCCGATCAAGGCGAGCCGCCGTGCACTCGCCTGCCGGCGAGTCGGCAAAAGCGCACCGAGCACGCGAGTGGAGAACCCGGCGTCGTCGATACAGGCCGGGGCGGCTTCGCGCAGGAGCTGCTCCAAACGGCGGTCGTCTTCAGTGTCGGCAAAGTCAGGTGGGGAAGAGTTCGGCGGAGTCATGGTGGTTCGGTTGGCCGCACTGGAGCAGCATGACGATGGATCCTTGCGCAGCTCTCGCGGCATCGGTTCTTGATCATGTTCGTCGCTTTCCGATGGATCGCGCCTCACCCGGATCGTCCCATGGTAGAAAACTCCGATCGCGCGCCTGTTGCGACATTTGGCGCGTAGGCGCCGAGCTTCCGGAAAGATTGGAGGCGGGACCGGATCTTCAGCGGTCTAGCGGCCTGAGCCGGGTATCGCGCCGTGACGTGCGGATGCAAGTCCCTGCGGCGCAAGAGCCCTCCTTCGACAAGGCTGCGGAGGACATTTTTCGCCTGGGGCGAAGCATCGCGGAGCAAACCGGACTCAAACCTCCGACCTCCTCGTTGCGAACGATTTGGCCCTAGACTGCCCATCAACGACTTACTTCATCATTTGCCGCGCGAGTCGAGAAATCGGGCAAATATCGGGTCCATTTGAGGTGCTGGAGACGATGAGTTGGGTTGATGGTACGATCCAGTGATAGGTAACAAACAGTCCGGGGTGATGGCTGACACTTTTATGGTTTGGGAAGGGAGGTAATGAAGCGAATGTAATGAGGAAGAGGTGATGGGCTTCCGGCGCTTCAGCTTAAGGGGCCATGCAAAAGTCTCACTGGAGTGGACCCTGGTCTGCGTGAGCTAAAACCTCAAACGGCTCTTCGCCCTCAAAAACCTCACGGTCGCGGCGTAAAACCGCCGACCGAACCTCTCCCCCGGTCGAAAGATCGGGCCGGCGGCGGCGAAATGCGACTCCGACTCGTTTTCCCTCCCGCCTCCGTTCCCACTTGGCTGTTTTTTAGGTCTCACGCACGGCTACGCGTAAGTCCGTCCCAAATGGCGCCAGCCATTTGTTTAGGAGCGCGGAGGGCGAAGCCCGACGGGCTCTTGTCGACGATGAGAGCCGTTTTGAGCGCATCGCGCCGCGAAATCAGTCTCATAAGGCATGCAGAACGGGGTTTGATGACCCTGGAATCTAGAGATGTCCCCGCCACATCAGAACGGCCTGATGTTGGGACACCTTATAACGCGGTTTCGAGTGCGTCCTTCATCGACTCTCGCCAGGGTAGACCAAATCGGCGTGCCGTCGTTCGAACGCCAGAGTCGCCTCACCCAGCTCGGAAATCCCGCCAAAACGGTCGACCGAGTTGGAGGTCCAGCCCATCGCGCCCTCCCAGCCGTTCTGGAACGCGCTTTCGTAGTCACCAGCAACGGTGTAACCCTTGGTTCCGGTGGCGGGAAACTCCTCGATGATCGACGGTTTGTCGCCCGGAAGACCGTAGGCTTGCGGCGACATATGGAGCGCGTTACCCCAAAGTTGCCCGCACCAGTCGTAGTAGTGCGTGGAATAGAAATCCAGTCGTGCGCCGGGCCCGCTGAATACAGCGCGCAAGGACGCGTTGCTCACCTTGTTCCCCTGCGCGGAATTCGCGACTTCGCTGTTGTACCGCGGCATCGCCATGCCGATCGTAACCAACACCTCGCTTTCGCGATGAATTTCGCTGGCCGCCCGCGCGAAGTAGTTCTGGAGCCTTTCCCACGGGATTCTTCCGTCCTCGGCGTTTTCAAACACCCAATCCGGTTCATTCATCAGGTCAATGGCCCAAAGACGCGGGGCGTGTCCGAAGCGCTCAAGCAGCGGATGCAGGAAGTTCTTGATATAGGAATCGATCCCCTCATCCGTGCCAATCCACTTTCGCCACTTCTTGAAGTTGGGATGCTTCGTATTGAAGTGATCGCACGACATCAGGGTCGCCAGGACGTACACCTCGTTTTTTTGGGCGATATCCAGGAGGCGCCCGAGATCGGCCCAGTAGGCCGGTGTGGCGCCTGAAACCAGTCCATTCTCGTCAACTTCGATCCCGACGTCTCCGCTGCAGGAGATCCAGATCCTCGCCGCATTGATTCCGCAATTGTGGAGCAACTGAAAGTGGGCATTCCACCAGTCCGGGTCGAAATCACCGCCCAAGTCATTCCAATTGTGCCACGGGGTGTTGGCACCGTTTATCCAGATTGGGTGGTTGCCAACCGTGAACTTTCCACTCGAGATTGTGATCCGCTCGCTTGGTTTGTCAGGACCGGCCGGGGTCGTGGCAACAGATAACCCGGTTGGGATCGAAATTGCGATCAATGCGGCAGCGAAACGGCGGAGCATGTCTTTTTCCAGCTACGAAGTACCTCTTCATCAGGGCGCGGCGAGCCAATTCACGGGCTGCGGGATCTTTTGGCGACGGCTCGCACCAACAAATGCGCCTTCGAATTTGCCCCTCGCGAGAATGAGCCGGTGGAAATCATTCATGCAACGTGCACTTTTGGTCTTCTGGCGATAACCCAAGACGTCGCCGTAAACCGCTGGGCGCAAGAGCCCTCCTTCGCCAAGGCTACGGCGTGCATTTTTCGCCTGCGGCGGGGAGTCCGGTTCATCGCCCTCCTTCGCCAAGGCTACGGAGGGCAGTTTTCTTTCCGCCCCGGAAAGAAAACTGGTGGAGCAGACCGGACTCAAACCGGCGACCTCCTCGTTGCGAACGAGGCGCTCTATCAGCTGAGCTACTGCCCCGGACAGTAAGGGTCGCATTTAGCGCGATGGTTCGCCGGGAGTAAACCTCTTTTTTCAGGACTGTGACATTGGCTTCCAATCTGCTATTGTCATGCGACCGTTTAGACGCTATTCAAGAGGTTGACGGCACTGACATTAAATAGAAAATCAAGATTACCAATGAAGAAGATCACGACCAAGAAGACGAAGATCGTAAAGGCTGCTGCAGCCCCGGTGGCTGCCCCTGTCGCCGCTGTCATCCCAGCGGCTGTTGTCGTCAAGCCCGTTCAAGTTGCGCCGGCGAAGAAACCTGCGGTCAAGACCACGCGCACGTCAATCGTTGCAAAGATCGATGTTGGCTTTGGCAATGCCCTGTACATCCGCGGCGAAGGCCCGGGTTTGAGCTGGGAAAAGGGCCTTGCGATGGATTGCGTTGCCGACAACGAGTGGACTGCGACCATCAGCGACGCCATGGCACCTGTTGTATTCAAATTGCTGCTCAACGACATCACTTGGTGCTCAGGCACCGACTATTCAGTGGAGCCGGGCGATAGCATTGCCATCAAGCCAACGTTCTAGCCAGTCATTCCGGGTTGAGCTCCTGCAACCGACGCTGAAGCTCCCCGGCAGTCATGCTCGGATCGCGGAGGTCGGCTGCAGGCACGACGCTGCAGCGGATTCGCACATGCGAGAATGGTCTCGGCAGGAAAAAGCCGTCCCAGCTCTTGAGCCTGCGCGCAGAGCAAAACTGCCCGCCGAGCAGCAGCGCCGGCACGCCCGCACGCCGTGTCACGACCAGGGCTCCCGCCTTGAATTCGCATCGCGGGCCCCGCGGGCCGTCCGGCGTGATTCCAATGTCATGCCCGGCACGCAGCTTCGCAATCAACGCCACCACGGCTTCGCGTCCGAGATTATGGCTCGAGCCGCGCACGGTGCGCATGCCGACCTGCGAGAAGAAGGCGTCCAGCCAGGCGCCGTCCCTGCTTGCGCTGACGAGTGAATAGGCCGGTCGCCCCTGGCGAAAACGCCGGACGATCTCCGCGGCCAGGAACAGCCGGTTGTGCCAGAGAATGATGGCAACCGGCTCGTCCCGCTTGGTGATGTTGCGCAAATCCTCCGGATCAACATCGAAGCGCAGCGAATGCCCCCACAGGCGCACCAGGAGTGCAAGCGGCCAGACGACAAGCCGTCGCCAGCCGGCAATGCCATGCACCGGATCGGCATCGGAGGCGGCGGGGGAATCGCTGGCGTTCACAAGGCAATGTTGTCGCGCAAAGACGCAGGCGCGCCAAGCCAATCCTGCATTTTCATGCTATGCAGTCGCCTGTTTTCCGGCATTCTCGCGGCATGTTTTGGCTTAAGAAGTTCCTGACACCGTTCATCCTGCCCCTGCCATTTGCGCTGGTATGCGGCTGCGCGGGCATCGTGCTCTCGACGAGCCGGCGATGGCGCCGGACCGGCTGGTTCCTGCTCACATTTTCCGTGACCGTCCTGCTGATCACCAGCAACAAATGGGTCAGCGGACGGCTGATCGCGCCCCTCGAATCGCGCTATCCCGCGGTCGGCGAATACCAGCCCGGCCAACCGCTGCCGGCGGATCTGGCGGCCTGTCGCTACATTGTTGTCCTTGGTAGCGGACACGATGACACAGCCGAGCGGCCGGCGCTGACAAAGTTGTGCTCGTCGGGCCGGGCGAGACTCATCGAAGCTGTCCGACTCTTGCGGCTTCTTCCCTCGGCGCGGCTCGTCGTCTCCGGACCCGCCGATACCGACCACGGAGGGATGCCGCACGCGCAGGTTCTCGCAGACGCCGCGGTTTCGCTCGGAGTTGAGCGCGACCGAATCCAGATGATCGAGGATGGCCACGATACCGAGGAGGAAACAGCGCGGGTGCGGCTGCTGCTGGGCGACGCGCGTTTCGCGCTCGTCACCTCCGCATGGCATCTCCCGCGCGCGATGGCGCTGTGCAATGCCCAGGGGCTGCATGCCCTTCCCTGCCCGACCGACTATCTCTATTGCACCCCGCTTCGCTGGCTCAGGTCCGATTTCACATGGGATCTGGAATCTCTCGTTCGCAGCACGGCCGCGGTTCACGAACACGTCGGCCTCTGGTGGGCGCAACTCCGGGGGAAAGCACAAATCTCGCGGTCCCCCAACGCGGCGTAGCCACAACCAGACCCTGAGCCTGTAGCCGGGCGATGACCCCGGAGCCGGCCTCAGCGCGGCCGGCCATAACGCTTGCTTTCCGCCCTGTAGCCGGGGGCGATGACCCCGGAGCCGGCCTCAGCGCGGCCGGCTACAACGACCCGCTGTTTCCTGGAAAGCAGCTGCGAAAACGAAGAATATGAGCGAAGCGGAGAAACCCCTCTCAGTTTCCTCCGTTTTCTCATGTAGAAATTCGGGAGATTGAGATCGTTGGCGAGAAATCGCCTCTGGCGCCAAGATTTTGTTTCACCTTCGCCGCATTTGCGAATAGCCAGATCCAAACCCATGTTCTCGATTCGCAAGCTTTTTGGCAAAGAGGAGAAGTTCTTCGACCTTCTTGAGGCCAGCGCCGAGGAGGCCCGGGCCTGCACCGGACTGCTCGGACGCTTTCTGCGGGAGCGCGCCGCGAACGGCCGGCCCGCGAACATCGATGATTTTGTCCACACCCGCCGGAAGGACAAACGCATCACCCAGCAGATCACCGAGGAGCTCTGCAGGACATTCGTGACGCCTCTGGAGCGCGAGGACATCGAGGCCCTGGCTTTTGCGCTCTACCGGATTCCCAAGATGGTCGAGAAGATCGTGGAGCGCCTCGAGATCTATCCCGGCCGGCTGCCCGAGGCCGGGCTTTTGCGCCAGGCGGAGCTTCTCCAGCTGGCCGCCGACAACGTGGCATTCATGGTCGGCGAGCTTCGCAAGGGGACGAAGATGGACCGGATCCGCGAGTCCAACGAGAAGCTGCAATACGCCGAGGGCGAAGCCGACAAGGTGATGCTCCAACTCGAAAAGGAACTTTATCACGGACCCTACGATGCCAAGGAGGTCATTTTCCTCCTACAGCTGCTTGAGATGGTCGAAAAGTCCGTCGACCGCTGCCGCGACGCAGGCAATGTCGTATTTCAAATCGTGCTGAAATACTCCTGAGCGTAGCCCGGATATGACTCTTTTCCTGCTCGTTCTGCTGGCCGCGTTCATTTTCGAGTACATCAACGGTTTTCACGACAGCGCGAACGCCATCGCGACCGTCGTGTCGACGAAAGTATTGACGCCGCGCCAGGCGATCATCTGGGCCGCGTTCTGGAACCTGTTCGGCGCGCTCGCCGGAACCGCCGTTGCGACCACAATCGGCAAGGGACTGGTAGACACGACGGTCGTGACCATGCTGACGGTGTTTGCGGCGCTGCTTTCTGCCATCATTTGGAATTTGCTCACGTGGTGGCTTGGCCTGCCCTCAAGCTCCAGCCATGCGCTCATCGGAGGCCTCTGCGGTGCGGCTCTCGCCTCGGCTGAAGGCCGATGGTCCGTGCTCAAATGGTCGGTCGTTGATGCGAAAGGCGCCCACAATGGGCTTTGGCCAAAAATCGTGCTGCCGATGTTCAGCTCGCCGATGGCCGGCTTTGTCATCGGCATGATTTTCATGTTTCTTCTAACCGCGTTACTGCGCAAGGCCTCCCCCCGCATTGTTTCGGTCTTTTTTGGCAAGGCCCAGCTTCTCAGTGCGGGTTTCATGGGTTACAGTCACGGTTCCAACGACGCCCAGAAGACCATGGGAATTATCACGCTCGCACTCTTCACCGGAACACAGGCCGGCGTGTTTAAGAGCCTCCCGGGCTGGCTTTCCTTTCTGCAAATGCCGGAATTCGTTGTGCCTCGGTGGGTGATGATATCGTGCGCACTCACCATGGCCGCCGGCACGGCAGGGGGCGGATGGCGCATCATCCGCACGATGGGGCACAAGATGGTGAAGCTGCAACCTGTCAACGGTTTTGCAGCCGAGACGACCGCCGCTCTTATCATTCACGCGGCCTCGACGATCGGCATACCCTTGTCCACGACTCACGTCATCTCGACCTCCATCATGGGCGTGGGCGCCTCCAAGCGTCTCAGCGCAGTCAAGTGGGGCATCGTCGAGCGCATCGTCTGGGCCTGGGTGCTGACGCTGCCCGTAACCGGGCTGGTCGGCTACCTGTTGATGCGCCTCGCGTTGACGGCCGGCCTGCGCTGACCGGCGGCCGCAGCAGGGCTTTCTCGACCGACCATGGCACCGCCCGGCCCGCCGACCTCACGGACAGACTGGCGACCCGGGACGGATCAGGGCGTGCGCATCGGCGGTTCGCCCGGCAATTCGAGGACGAAGGTGGCCCCTTTGGCCGGGCCTTCACTGTAGGCGCGGAGTGATCCGCCGATGTCTGTGGCGGTCAGGGCGCCGCTGTGCAGGCCAAAGCCGTGCCCCCCTTTGCGGGTCGTGAACCCATACGCGAAAATCCGGATCATGTTCTCGGCCGAGATCCCCACGCCGTTGTCGATCACCGAAATCTTGATGCATTTCTCGTCGCCAGAGATTCGTACCACGATCGTTTTGTCCGGGCGGTCCGAGTCGACACAGGCGTGTTTCGCGTTTCGTATCAGGTTCATGAGGATCTGCAGAACCTTGTGCTTCTCGACCGTGATCGCCGGCTGGCACTCGTATTCCCGCCGGAGCGTGATGCTGCTTTGCAGGAGCGAATCGGCGTTCATTCGCAGGGCGTCCTCGACGAGATCGACGACCAGCAGCGTCTCCCTGACTCCGATCGATCGCCCGTAGCTCTGCTGCATCGCCACAATCTCGTTGATGTGGTCGACGTTCCGGGCCAGGGAATCCAGTTCGGCAAGCATCTCATTCTGTTCCGCGGCCAGATGTTCGCCGAGAGCCTGCAGGTACGCGGGCAGTTGCCGGCCCCGAGGGTCGTCCACCAGGAAGGACGCGAGATCCGCCTCGTGCTCCCGCAACAACGCCCCCACCTTGGCGATGCCGACGGCCTTCGAGACCCGCACCTTCTGCATCACCAGCCCGGTCGAGACATTGACGCTGTTCAGGACGTTGCCGACGTTGTGCAGCACGCTGGTGGCCACCTCGGCCATGCCCGCCTCGCGGGACGTCGTCAGCAACTGTTTGTAGACCTCCTCCAGCTTTGCTTCCGCCTGTTTGATCGCGGTGATGTCCTTCGAGATGCCGAACGTGCCGACGATCTCGCCGGCCGGGTTGCGGAGCGGCATCTTGGTGGTGAGCGCCCAGGTGACGCGCCCGTCCTTCCGGACTTCCCGCTCAATCTTGTCGATGATCGGCTGTCCCGTGCGGATGATCTGCTGTTCGTCCTCGAAGGCGAGAGTCGCGTGTTCCTTCGAGAAGTAATCGAAGTCCGTCCGGCCGACCATGGCTTCCGGCGAGAGCGCCCCGAAACTTTCCGCCAGCGGTTTGCTGGCCTTGAGAAAACGAGACTCCCGGTCCTTGAAATAGATGTGATCAGGCGAACTGTCCATCAACCCGCGGAGCAGAGCCTGTTCGTGGACCAGTTCTGCCGTCCGTTCGGCGACTTTGGCTTCCAGCAGATCGTTCGCAGCCTCGAGCCGCCGGCGCCAAGCCGCCATCTGCCTGATTTTCAAGCGATAGGCGCCGAACAAGGCCAGCGCGGCCGCCAACCCGAGCAGCGTTCTGAACCAGGCGGTCTCGTAGAAGGGCGGCGGCAACTCGAAGTCGACCGAGTCCCCCGTGGTGTTCCAGATCCCGTCGGCATTGCAGGCCTGGACCCGGAACCGATAGTGACCCGGCTTGAGGTTGTTATAAAGGACCGAGCGATGGGCTCCGGCGTCCACCCAGGCCGGATCGAATCCCTCCAGCCAATATTGGACCCGGACTTTCTTCGGCGAAATGTAGCTCAGCGCCGTGAAAAAGAACTCGATGCGCCCATTGCGCGTGGGCTGGATCAGATCTTTCCCGCCGTCGACGACCGCGCCGTCGATGCGCACCTGCGACAGGTGGACCGGAGGCGGAACCCGGTTGATGAAATAGTTGTTGGGATCGATCATCACGACCCCGTGGGGATTGGGGAACCAGATCCGCCCGTCCAGCGTTCTGCAACCGGAGGGACTCTGGTCCGTTCGATCGGTGAACTTCACCGACTCCAAGCCGTCGAACGTTTCGCATTGGACCTTGGCCGTCCGTCCATCGGCACAGTCGTTCAGACTCTGCCGCGTGACCCGGAAGATGCCGCGCCCCGATGAGAACCAGAATGAGCCGCGAGTGTCGGGCACCAGCGCATAAATCCGGTCGTCATACAAACCCTGTTCCAGCCGGATGGCCACGAATCGATGCTCCTTAAATCGCGCCAGACCCCCGATTGTTCCCACCCAAATGCTGCCATCCTCGTCCTCAATGATGGCGTGAACGCGGTCGGAAGGGAGTCCGTTGGCGGTCGACCACTGCTCCCAACTCCCGCCCTGCACCCGGAAGACGCCGTTGTTGGAAGCCACCCAGATGGCCCCATCTCGAGCGACGGACAGGTTGTTGATCCAGAAAAATGCAGGCTGTGGCCCGTTCCCGAACGAGTAGGGCTGCAACTGGCCGCCGCGGATCTGGCGCAACTCCGGGCCGATCCCAACCAGGATGCCCCCGGCATCTTCAGCGTAGGCCTGCGGCCATTCTGCGCAGGAGAATTCCTTCGCGAGAGCGTCTCCGGAAAGGACCGCTATGCTCTTGTCGCCTTCCGTCATGTAGACGTCGCCATTCGCCGCTTCGAGCGCCTGCTGGATGTAGCGATTGCGGAAGGGGAATCCGTCGGTGTAGTTCCGCGCAACCGAGCCGTTGAAGTAGGAGATCCCGCCGTTGAAGGAGATCCACAGCCCGCCCTTTCGGGACGGTGTCACCGCGTGGGTCGAGCCGTCTGGGAGCCCCTCCTTGCTCGAATAGATGGGAAACTTCAGGTCCGTCAGCTGGCTCAACCCGTCCTGCGTGCCAATCCAGAGACTCCCCTCGGCGTCTTCGAACAACGCAGTGACATTGTCGCTCGCCAGGCCGTCGGCCTTGCGCAGGTACGTGAATGCGCCGTTGGCGAAGCGCGCCAACCCGCTGTCCTTGGTTCCCGCCCAGAGAACACCATGGCGGTCCACGAGCAGGATCCTGCATTCGGAAAAGTTGGTCGGGATTTCCCGGGGCCGGCCCTGGGAGTCGTAACAGCGCAATCCGACTTCCGTCCCCACCCAGAGGGATCCGTCCGCATCGAAGGCCAGGGAGAACAAATTGTGTTTCTTCAGAGATTCGTCCGGAAACGCGGTCAGCTTGCCTTCCTTCCAGTAGAACAGTCCGTTGTCCACCGTTCCCATCCAGAGGCGCCCCGAGGCGTCTTCGGCAAACGACAGGACGGTGCCGGGGGTGGTTTCGTCGAATGTGCTCTTCCCGGTGCCTCCATTCGACCAATGACCCAGGCCGAGCACCGCGCCGGTCCAGACGGTGCCATCCCGCGCCTGCAAGATCGCGGTCGATTTCATCTCTGGGCGCGCCCAACGTTCGTCTCCCACGGTGGAGAACCGCCTGCCGTCGTAGTGCCCGAATCCTCCGTCGTTGATTGACAACCACAGGCCACCGTCGCTGGCCTGGCTGAGCTCCCTTACGTCCTGACCCTGGACTTGGGGAATGTCGATGGTGACGGTCTTGAAATCCAGCCCGTCAAAGCGGACAAGCCCGTTCTGTGTCCCCAGCCAGAGATAACCATCCTTGGTTTGGGAAACGGTGGCGATCTTGTCCGCAGGGAGACCGTTCTGGCGGGTCCAGTTCTGACAGTTGAACTGCCAGACCGACTTGGCCGGGTCCAGGGCCCTTAGGGTATGCGGCAGGAAGATGAGTCCGCAAGCGAGCACCGTTTTCGCCCACCACGATTCTCCGGTTCTCACGACCGCACCCAGGAGGACGTCCGATATGTGCGCGCAAAACGATCGCCCGTCCGCCGGGATCGAATCGGCGGAATGGCGAACACGGTCCTTTCCGGTGTTTTCGGAGCCAAACCAGTTTTGCATCAGAGACTGTGTTACCTATTCTAGCAGCTATCGGCGATAATGCACTGCGACTATAGGGATTTTGCGATCCTGACACGCCGCAACCAGGCCGGCCGGCTCCATTCCGAGGGCGTGCGGGCGCTTGACCAACCCGCTGCGCGTCAGCTGATGCGGGAACCCGTCGAACGGATGAGCCGTCCCGGCAAGCTCGAGGCCCCGAGCCCGTCGAGGGGCTCGTCGAACGGGCGAGTGGATCCGACGCCATCCGTCCGGGGCAGAACGCGTTGTGCGGATGGGGCTGCAGGGCTCCTTCAAAGCGGCGAACCGGTGACGGGCGTGTCAATTCGGTGCAACGGCGGCTGATTGGCTTTGCCGCGGGTTGCCTGGCAGCCACGCTGGCGATAGTTCCCGCCATGCCAGCCACGACATTCTTCCCCCTGCTTTCCGCCATCGCGCAACTCGGCCAGACGCCGGGCGCCGTTCCGTGGCGCGTGCTGCTTCGCACCACGGGTTACTCGCTGCGCCCGCCGAATCCCCGGCCTCACCCGCCGGGTGTCACAACCTCCCAGCAGGCGCTGCTCGCCTCCGGCGCCGCGGGACTCCACCAGCGCGCCGACATTCTCTGCGAAGAGCGCCCCGGCGGCCTGCCGACCATCGTCGTCGGCGGATTCGTCCCGGACGCGACCGAGGCCGCGTACCTGATTCGCACGACATTGCTCCGGAATGGAAGCGTCTACTACGTCAACTATCCGCGCCGGGGATTCTCGACCGAACTCATCGTCGCCCAGCTTGCCGACCTCGCGGCCGAGCTGGCGGACCGTCGCGGCCGGCCGCCGGTCGTCCTGGCAATCAGTTTCGGCGCAGGAATTGTATTTGAATGGTTGCGGCGCTCCGCCGCCGCGGGTCGGTCGCCTGCTCTGGCGGGAATCGTGCTGATCAGCCCGGTCGCCTGCGTCGAGGATCTGCTCGATCCCGCCGTCCCCAAGCCGACGACGCTCCTCGGCCGCGCAATCAAGCCCTATCTCGACGAAAACGTTCCGGCCGACAACTGCGCGGTCGAGAAATCCCGCGCCCTGTTTCTCAAAATGTTTGAGGCCGGCGCCCAGAACAGGACCAACCTCCGCCAGCTGCTTGCGCCGGCCGAGGTCCGGCTGCTCCGCGATCGCGTGCTCGGCGCCATCAACGCCATCGACGCCCGCGGGGCGATCGAGCGCGTGCGGGCGCTGCGCACTTTCCCGGCGCCGGTTGCGCCAGTCCCACTCCACCCGGCACCCTCGCTGATTCTTTATGCGGAGAAGGAGAACGCCGTCCTCTGCGCCACCTCGCCGACCACGCGCGAGCTGACGGGGCGCCCCGCCGAGTGGTTTCCCGCCAGCCGCTCGGCCACGGTGCGCAACACGCCCGATAACCCGGTCCAGCACGCCTCGCTCATCTTCCACAGCCAGTGTTTCGCCCCTCGGTTCGCCGCATTCTACGGATCACTGCGGTCGCTCCGCCGCAACGTCGCCTGATCACGGGCAGGTGATTTCACTCACTCGCAACCCCCGCAGGTCGCTGGGAACCCAAACCTTGCCGAGGCTCCGTTGCTGGCATGACTGACCCGACTTCCGAATCCAGCGCTGGGAACGACGTCACGGCTCCCGCTCCGTCACGTCTCGATTTCGCACTCGGTCTCGCGGAATTCGCTCCGGCTCCAACCGCCCTGTCGGCCGAGTCGACACCGCTCGAATCCCTGGTCCAACACCGATGTTCCGTCGACCACGACACGCATTTTGAGGAGGTTTATCGTTTCTTCCAGAAACACGAGATCGAGTTCGCGGCACTGGTGCGCGAGGGCCGCGTCTCCGGCCTTTGTTCGCGCGCCAAGCTGGGCTTCATGCTCCGCTCGCGATACGGCTTTGCGCTCTACAGTCGCGGCCCGGCCCATCTTGCGCAAGTGGCGCATCCGCTCGTGTTCAACTGCACAACTCCGATTCGTCGGATTCTTGACACGGCATTGGCCCGCAAAGGCGACGAATTCCATGAAGACGTCGTGCTTGTCGATGAAGAGAATCGCATGCTTGGCCTCATCGCAGTCGAAACGCTTGCGCATCTCCAAAGCCGCCTCGTCAACGACCAGCTCGGAGAATTGCGCCGCCAGCACGCTCAGCTGCGCGAACAGAATCTCGAGCTCTTCCAGACCAATCACGCGCTCCGCCAGGCACGAGGGCTCTATCAGGGGCTTTTCGCCAGCAATACACTTGGAATAGCACTGCTTGATGTGAATGGCGTGGTGCGGACGCACAATCGCCGGCTTGCCGAACTCCTGAATTTCGGCGCCTCTCCTCGCGAGCCCTTTGCTCTGTCCGACTGGGTCAACGAACGCGAACGGCCCCAGTTTTGCGATCTGCTCCGGACCTACCAGCAACGCGATCCCACACCCTCCACCCATGAATTCACCCTCCTGGTTGAAGGCCGCGGTCCCCGCCTCTTCCGGCTCAACACCGGCTGGATTGCCGAAACCAGCCAGATCTGCGCGTGCTTCGAGGACATCGTCGACCGGCGGGCCATGGAACGCCACCTGCGGCGCGAGGAAAAGCATCTGCTTCTCGATACCCTTGTCGGAGGAATCGCCCACGAGCTGAACAACAAGCTCACACCGGTGATGGGTTTCGCCGAACTGCTCACGCCCTCCCTTGACGAGCGCTCCCAACTCTATGTCAGCTATATCAACAAGAGTGTGGTCGAGGCGGCCAACATTGTCCGGCAGCTGCTGCAGCTGTCAAAACCCGACTCCGGCCATCCTCAACTCGTCGATCTGCGGCAGGTCGTGGAAGAGTCTCTCGTGATGCTGAAATTCCAGATTCGCGAGCGGGAGACGCAGGTGCGTCTGACACTGCCACCAGCACCGGTGAATGTGCTGGCTGACATCGCGCAGCTTAAGCAAGTGCTGATGAATCTCGCCATCAACGCACTCCAGGCCATGGCCACGACCGCCGAGCCGATGCTCGACATTGCCGTGGGCCGGAGCGGAACCAGTGTCTGGATGACGGTGAAGGACAACGGCACCGGGATCTCACCGGGAATCCTCGGGCGGATCTTCGACCCATTCTTCACCACAAAGGGCACTGACAAGGGTTCCGGCCTCGGATTGAGCATTTGTTCGAGCATCGCACGCAAGTACGGCGGCGACATCGCGGTCGAGAGCGAACCAGGCTGCGGTGCCAGTTTCGCCGTCAGCTTTCCCGCGGCGGCAGAAACCATCCCCAACGCGAATACGCAGATTGTGCCCGCGGCGCGGCCGCTCCAGGAGAACGAACTGGCCAACTGCCGCGTTCTGGTGGTCGAGGACGAGGACGTGCTCAGCAAGCTGTTACAAGAGGTCGTCCGGTCGCACTTCGGCTGCGGCGTCGATGCAGCCGCCTGCGGAACCGAAGGACTCGCACTGGCAATGCGCGGCGGCTATGATTTGATCATCTCCGATATTCGCATGCCGGAGATGGACGGCCTCGAGCTGTATCTGCGCGTCCGCGAGGTACAGCCGGCCATGGCAAAGCGCTTCCTGTTGGTCTCCGGTCACGCCGGCGACCGGCAAATCGACGAGGAGATTCGCCGATGGAACATCCCTCTGGTCGCTAAACCGTTTACGATGACAAGTCTCGCGGGAGCCTGCATCCCGTTTCTGCGCTCCGATGGCATCGCTCTGCGTGCCAATTCACGCTAACGTAACCCGTCCGACAACTGCGCGCCATGTTCCCGGTGTATCCTATCGCACCATGCCTTATAGCATTCTCAGCGTTGATGATGAGTTCGACGTGACAGAACTCCTGCGCTTTCACCTCACCAAAGCCGGCTACGAGGTGTTCACGGCATCGAGCGGGAGGGAGGCCATCGAGACCATCCGGTGCCGCCGGCCCGATCTGGTGCTGCTCGACCTCATGCTGCCGGACATCGACGGCTTCGGTGTCTGCGAGATCCTGCGGCGCAACTCAGCCACCGCGACCATCCCCATCATCATCCTGAGTGCCTGGGCGACAACCGACGCGCGCAACGTCGGGATTGACCTCGGCGCCCTCGACTACGTCACCAAGCCCTTCAGTCCCCACGACCTCGTTGAGCGTGTGAACCGCCTCTTTCGTTCCTGCGCCGATCCGGGTTAGACTGACCCGCAGTGCGTCAGCGCGCCCTCGCGGTCCGGTGTGTTTGGGAAGAGCGTGAACAATAGGACGGGGGATTCAAGGCCGTCATCCCGCAGCCCCGCCAGTCACCTGGTGGCGGCGCAGCCCGATGCGGTGGTCGCGTGCGTGACGGTGGAGATCTGCTCCGCGGCGTTCTATCTCGACGATGACGAGGGTGTGTTGGTGAGCGCCTGCCTGTTCAGCGACGGCCCCGGAGCCGCGCTCGTGCATCCCGGCGGCCGCGACGTGCTCGACGCGATCGGGCCGGCCATTCCGGGGTATTCCCTGGCGGAGAGCCGCTCCGTGCTTCAGACCCACGGCAACATGAGCAGCCCCTCGATCCTATTCGTGCTCGAGGAATAGCGCCCATGGGGACGCGACGCCCCCGTCGCGGTTCCGACCCAGAGGACGCTGCGCCGTCAGCGCGTTCGTCCGCGCTGTAGCCGGGCCGCGTTGAGGCCGGCCTTCGCCAAGGCTACGGCGCGGCAGGCCGGCTGCCGGGGTCAACGCTCCCGGCTACAAGGGCGAAGTGAACCGGCCCTGGCATACTGGGAATACCCCATGGTCTGCGGAACAGCGCGCGCTACGATGTCTGGATGGAGCAGAAGCTTGTTTCTGAAACGGGGTCCAGGCGATCCTTGAAAGCCAATCCCGCTGCCACGCACGATGATCGCTGCGACCCGGTTTCGTGCCACCGCAGTCCAACCGCGATGCGCCGCCTGAACTCTCGTTTCCTCGCGCCCTCGCGGGGCCTGTTCCTCGCCGTGACGCTCGGTGCTGGGCTTGGCTCGTACGCGCAGCCGGCACCCGGCCCGGTCGCCGTCGCAAAGACATCAAGCTACATGCCCGTCAAGATCGAGGAACCGTTCGACTCGATTCAGCGGCGCATGGAGCAGGCGAAGCCGGGGATCATGCAGTCCCAACAGGGATTCCTGGCGGAACGCTACGACCTGGCAAACCGGCCTGCCGACGGCGTCACGATGACCCGAGGGAAGCCGGTGCAACAGGGAGCGCGCGCCCGGCTCAAACCCGGCACCACGTGGGAGATGCTGGCGGCGCTGACGCCCGACGAGATTCGCGCACAGGATCTTTTCCCCGCCGGTTTCCAGCCGCTTCCGCACCCGAACCATCCCGAGGGCGGCATGGTGTTTCCCCAGTTCGTGATCGATGAACTCAAGCGGCAGGAGCAGCGCGATCTGACGCGGTTCGACCTCGATTTCGATCTGCCCGACCATCTTCTGCCGGAGTTTCCCGCGGCGATCTTTTTGACGACCCGTCCCGATCTTGGCGATGTGTCGCAAGGCCAGGTGGTGACGCTCGACAACTACTTCGCCCTGTTCAACGGCATCCTGAATCCCAAGCAACTCGAGGGCCTGCGGCTCCTTCTCACGCCCTTCCCGCAACAGCAGTTCAATGCCACGGAAGACCGCCGCTCCGCCCGCCCGAGCCGCGGCGTCGCCTGCTTCGACTGCCACTCCAACGGCCACACCGACGCCGCAACGCACCTCGTGGGCGACGTCCGTCCGCAGCCGTTCCGGCACCGGATCGACACGCCGAGCCTGCGGGGCGTAAACATCCAGCAACTGTTCGGCTCGCAGCGCGCGATGAAGAGCATCGAGGACTTCACAGAATTCGAACAACGCGGCGCCTATTTCGATGGCGACACGGTGATCGCGGTCAAGAAGGGCGTGAACGTCCTCGACCGCGGCAGCCAGGTGCAGGCGATGGCTGAGATGCAGGAGCTGTTCGACTTTCCGCCCGCGCCGAAATTGAACGTGTTCGGAACGCTCGATCCCCAAAAGGCCACCGCGGCGGAGCGCCGCGGGCAGGAGTTGTTTTTCGGCAAGGCTCAGTGCGCCACCTGCCATCCGGCGCCGTACTATACGGACAACTCGATGCACAATCTGCAGACCGGGCGTTTCTTTGCACCGCGCCTGGTGCGCGGCGCCATGATGACGGCCGACGGATTGATCAAAACGTTCCCGTTGCGCGGCATCAAGGACTCGCCGCCCTATCTGCACGATGGACGGTTGCTCACGCTCGCCGACACGGTCGAGTTCTTCAACCTGATCCTCGAGGCGCACCTCACGGCGGACGAGAAGACGGAACTCGAGGCATTTCTGCGCGTGCTCTGAGCAATGCCGCTGTGAGGCGCGAGTCCGACTTTGTGGATCCGGTTGGGGCCGTCCTGTGAGTTTCACAGATCGTGAATCACTTTGGGAGGCAACGCGGCGCGCAAGGCGTTCAGCACGGCCAGAACGTCGATGACTTCCTGCGCGACGGCGCCGCTCACCGGGCTCAAATGGCCCGTGGATGCGAATACCATGCCAATGATGCTGAGGGCCATGCCACCCACGGCACTTTGGAGCGCGATGATCCGCATCCGGCGGCTGATGTGCATGAACTCGTCCACCTTCTCGAGGGAGTTGTCCATGACCACAACGCCCGCCGCTTCCGCGGTCACATCGCTGTTCTGCCCGATCGCCATGCCGACCGTGGCGGCCATCATGGCCGGGGCGTCGTTGATCCCGTCTCCCACGTAGAGCGTTTTGGCGGCGACAGTTTCCTGGCGAACAATGGCGAGTTTCTCCTCCGGACTTTTCTGCGCCTGGATTTCGGTGATGCCCACCTGCTCGGCGAGGTAGCGCACCTCTGATTCGCGATCTCCGGACACCACCATCACACGAGCGAAGCGATGTTTTGGGCCCAGGTGGCGCACGAACGAGCGGCTCTGCGCACGCGGCGCATCCCGGAAGCGCAGGGCCGCCGCATACCGCCCGTCAATCGTCACCACGCACTCGAGGCCACCGGCAACCGGCGGAAGCGGATCGGCACCGGCGATCTTTTGCGCGATCAGTTTTTTGCGGCTCGTTATTTGCAGCTGATGACTGGAAACGGTTCCCCGTAACCCTTGGCCGGGTTGCTCGCCAACTTCGGTGGCCTCCGGAAGCTGGATTCCTGCCTCCTTCGCCGCTGCGAGGATGGCTCGCGCCAGGGGATGCTTCGAGTAGCGCTCCAGACCCGCCACGAGCGTGAGCACTTCCTTTTGGTCGAAGCCCGCGGCGATGAGTTGTTCGGTCAGCTTCGGCGCGCCATAGGTCAGTGTCCCCGTCTTGTCGAAAATCGCGGTGCGGCACTCGGCGATCTGCTCGAGCACGACGGGGCTCTTGACGATGATCGCCCGGCGGGCGCAAAGGGAAATTGATCCGATGATGGCGATCGGGATCGCGATGAGCAGCGGGCAGGGCGTGGCGATCACCAGCACCCCCAGGAAACGCACGGCTTCTCCACTGATCGCCCAGGCGAGGATGGCGGCCGTCAGAGCCACCGGAGTGTAAATGGCTCCCAAGCGATCGCCGAGCCGTCGCAGGTTCGGCCGCTTTGCTTCGGATTCACGCATGACCTCCATGATCTTCGCATAGCGCGAATCGGCGGCGCACGCGGTCGTGCGGATCGTCAGGGCCGACTCGCCGTTGATCGCGCCTGAGAGCACCGTCGATCCCGAGGCTTTGGGAATCTGGAACGGCTCGCCTGTCAGGTAGGATTCATCCATCACGCCGTGTCCCTCGATCACCACGCCATCCACCGGGCAGATATCATGCGGATAAATCACGAGCATGTCGCCGACAGCCACGTCAGTGAGCGCGACGTCCACGATGGCCGATTCGCGTTTCCGATGGGCGCCCGACGGCATCCGTTTGGCGAGCGCGGCCAGCACCGACGAGGCGCTGCGCAACGCATAGCCCTCCAGCGCCTCACCTCCCGCGAGCATCAATACGATGATGGATCCAGCCAGATATTCGCCCAGCACGACGGAGGTGATGATGGAAATTCCGCCCAGCAGATCGGACCCGAATTCCCCCTTCAGGAGTTTCCTCAGCAGGTCATAGAGCAGCGGCAAACCACCGACCACGAGCGTGCCCAGCAGGGGAAGATGGTAAGTGCCCGGCGCGGTGCGGAGGCCGAGGCGGAGCACCAAATGCAAAAGGATACCGGCGATGGAAAGCGCCGCGATGACCGTGGTCTTCCGCTGCCAGAGACCCGACGGCGAATACCACGACCGGCTGGGCGGCGGCGTTCGACTTGGCTTCTGTGGGGCTCCGGTCATGTCCTGCTATCTTTTTCAGGTTCGGAAGCAGCAGGCGGCGCCCCGCGCCGGATCGCCGTCTGGCCGGTCGAGGCCCCCCGTTGCTGTAACGCGCGAGTCAAACATCCCAAAGCCTCCCCGTTGCCATGGTCTCATCCATTTCCTCGTACTTCTTCAACACCTCGGTGCGGTACTCAAGCGCGATCGAAACGGCCTGCTCGGCGATCCGCTCGAAATAGCCGCAAGTTTTGCAGTCCAAGGAGGCACAGTCGCGATCGCGAAAGCCGTCCAGGAATTTCTCTGGGATCTTCCGCGTATCCAACCGGATCGGGCACTCCGGTAGCGGCGACAGCCAGCCTTGCAGGCGCGACAGTTCGAGCATCGGTTTCATACGAAGCGGATTAACCTGCCGCGGCTTCCAGAAATGACGCAGGCCCCAGAGCGATTCCTTGCGGACCGGTTGCTTGAAGCCATACGAGAGCAGCAGTTCCGCCAGATTGCCATCGAACCGCCGCTCGCTGTAGGCTTTGACGCGCCGCAGCAGCTCCGCTTCGGACAGTGGTGTCGCCATGTAGCGGGGACGGCCGCCGCTGACACCGTCGTCAGGGAATTTGCCGTAAACCTCGTCGACCGGGTACCCGTCGAGGGCCGGAATCAGTTTCGGATCGTAGTTTGCCGGCAATGAGAACTTGGTCGTTCGGGGCGGGGTCTGAATGGCCCCTGTCGGTTCAGTTGGCATACGAATCATTCCCTTAAGGACCTTTCATGCCCTGGCCAAAGCCCGGCAGTGTGACCGCGATCACGGCTATTTCGGGATGTTCCTGATCGTGAAAACGCCCGCAACCGGGATCATGCGCTTGTAACGACTGGGGCGGGCTGCGGTCGCTCCGCGAACGGCGCCGCCCGGCCACACTGGCCGGTGAACACAAACTCACTCAGTTGTTTTCGTCCCCGGGGCGCAAGGTCCCGCTGCCTGATCGCGTCCGGCAGGCTGGCTGGGTCGGCGGCGTAGCCGATGGCAATGGCGGTCCACGCTTCGGAATGGTCCGGAATCCGATAGAGCTCACGGGCCTTCTCCGGGAGGATGCCGATCATCTGGTGGGCTGAGAGATGGCGGGAGGTCGCTTCGATCACCAGATTGGCTGAAGCCAGGCCAAGGTCGTGGACTGCGGCCCGGTTGTCCTTGCAGTTCAGGACAAATCGCAAATTCACAACTCCCAGCACCAACACCGGGGCGGTTTTGTTCGACATGAATTCTTTCCGGCGGATTATTTCGCCTTGGCGACTCCGATCACTCCCTGGCCGACCCGGCCGCCTGCATTTCCGACCGGCTGGCCGCCGTCATCAGATTTCGCGTGAATGATCACGGCGCGGCCGACGATGGGATTTGCCGGCCCCATCAGGCTCACTCCATGCAGCATGATTTCGAGATGGGCTTTGCCAGCGCCGTCAGCCTCCAGATTGCCCATGTCGCCTGCGTGATGAGGCATGGCGTTCGGCCAGTCCGCATCGACCAGCGTATGGTGATGCGTGCCGTCGGGATCGTAATGACCTCCCGTGCTCAGTGCCTTGGCCGAGTCGCTGATGTCTCCAAACTCGTGGATATGGAAGCCATGTTTGCCGGGGGTCAGTCCGGTGACGTCAGCAATGACTTTCACTCCACCATCGACCGCGGTGAAAGTGACAATCCCAGCGGTCTCATTTCCAGTCGTCGGATGGATGACGGCTATGGCGGCGGTCACGGGGCCGGCTTCGGCTGCAGCCAGACCGCGCGCGGCACCAAGGGAAAGCGTGCAAAACGCTACGGGGACGGAGAGAGCGGCAAGGATTTTCATGGTAACCAATATTGGCTTCGATTTGCACGGGCGCAAATGGATGCCGTCGTTAACTGATGGGGTGTTCGCCTACCCGCCCCAATGTTGCAGCTGGCCTGCATTCGGTCAGGCTAAAAGCCCATGGGGCCAACCAGGTTCCCGCCGCCAAAAAGAAATGAACGTGACTCGATGGGCGAAATGCCGGTGCCCGACAGCGCACCTCCTTTGCATTGGCAGGTTTCTTCGGAAGATTCCGAAAGGGCGGTTTGGCTTTTAGCCCGCATATCCTGCGACTCTTGCCGACGCCCTAATCGAGAGCGGAAGAATGTTTGTGCCGACGACCGAGACTGTGAAATATGCGGGCTAGGAGCCCGGAACCTTCTTCACCTCGTCGCTGTGCCGCACATCCTTGCCATGGCTGAGGTAGATCATCTCCTCGGCGATGTTCGTGGCATGGTCGGCGATGCGCTCGACGGATTTCGAGATGAACATCAGCTCGATGGCGCGTGAGATCGTCTCCGGCTTCTCGACCATGAAACTCGTGAGTTCGCGGTACAGCTGGCGGTTGAGCTTGTCGACGTCGGCATCGCGCTTGCAGATGGCGATCGCCTTGGCCTCGTCCACCTGCAGGAAACAATCGAGCGCATCGCGCAGCATCTCCATGGCCATCGTGGCCATCGCCGGCAGGTCGATGTAGGGCTTCAGCGGAGGCTCGGCGCTGAGCCTGATCGCGCGCTTCGCAATGCTGGTCGCCTCGTCGCCCACCCGCTCCAGATCGTGGCTCGCCTTCATGCCGACGATCACCAGGCGCAGATCGCTCGCGATCGGCGCCCGCAGATTCATGTAGCGCACCGCCTCGTCATCGATCTCAACCTCAAGCTTGTCCAGCCGGTTGTCGTCCGCGATCACGCGATCCGCCAGCTTCGGATCGGATTCCACCAGGGCCTTCATCGCGCCGCGCACCTGCTCGATGGCGGTCTCCCCCATGAGGATCAGCTGGGAACGGAAGGTCTCGAGTTCGGCGTCGAAGAATCGTTTCATAGAGTAAAGATGCGTTTGTTAAAGGGGCAGGCTTCAGCCAAAGCGGCCGGCGACATAGGCTTCCGTCTGGGGATTTGCCGGATTCATGAAGATGGTGCGCGTCGCGTCGTATTCAATCAGTTTGCCGAGATAGAAGAATGCCGTGCGATCGGACACCCGCGCAGCCTGCTGCATGTTGTGGGTGACGATGACGATTGTGTACTTCCGCTTCAATTCGTGAATCAGCTCCTCCACCTTCGCGGTGGCGATCGGATCGAGCGCGGAACAGGGCTCGTCCATCAGGATGATCTCGGGCTCCACCGCAATGGCCCGGGCGATGCACAGGCGCTGCTGCTGACCGCCGGAGAGACCGAGCCCACTGTCGTGCAGCCGGTCCTTGACCTCGTCCCACAGGGCCGCGCCGCGGAGGCTTCGTTCGACCACCTCGCCGAGCTGACTCCGGTTGTTCACGCCGGCGATGCGCAGCCCGTAGGTGATGTTCTCGTAGATCGATTTCGGAAATGGGTTGGATTTTTGGAAAACCATTCCCACGCGTTTGCGCAGTTCGATGACATCCACATCGGGCTGGTAGATGTCGACCTGGTGGATGCGGACCGTGCCCCGACCGATGCGAGTGTCGTCGATCAGGTCATTCATGCGGTTCAGGCAGCGCAGAAGAGTGGATTTGCCGCAGCCCGAGGGACCGATGAAAGCGGTGACCTTCTTCTCCTGGATCTGAAGCGTGATACCATCCAGCGCCCGGTTCTGTCCGTAGTAGAAATCGAGATTCTCAATATCGATGATGGGGGCCCCCGGCGTGCCAGCCGATTTGTTGGTTGCGGCCGGTGGAACGGCGGTCTTTGGCTGGTTGGTTTCCATGGGAGCAGGAAAGCGGGCGGATGGCATGACAGGTGTCTCGGGGAGGCGCAGGCTCACCATCGGTAGCGATTGCGGAGCTTGTTGCGCAGCAGAATTGAGGTGGTGGCGATGACCGCCACGATCATCAGGAATACAAGAGCGGCGCCATACTGCACGCGCTCGGTGTACTCGTTCTGCGGGATTTTCGAGCTGACGACATAGATATGGTAAGGCAGCGCCATGACGCCCTGGAAAAAGAAATCGGTCCAATGCGTCAGGCCCTCCCACGGAAGCTTGTCGCGGACGACATAAGCCGCCGTGAACATGATCGGCGCCGTCTCCCCCGCCACCCGGGCGATACCCAGGATCGACGATGTCAGGATGCCCGGCAGCGCATAGGGAATGACATTCTTGTAGATTGTCTGCCACTTGGTCGCCCCAAGCGCCAGAGAACCCTCGCGGAAGCCGCGCGGCACGGCCTTGAGCGATTCCTCACTCGCTGTGATGATTACCGGCAGCACCATGAACGCGAGGGTGAACCAGCCTGCGAGCAGCGAGACGTTCCACCCGAGGAAGATTACAAACATGCCGAAACCGAACAGGCCGAAGACGATCGACGGCACTCCGGCCAGGTTGAGGATCGCCAGCCGGATCATGACAATGAACCGGCCCTGCTTGGCATATTCGTTGAGATACACGGCAGCCGATACACCGAGGAACAGGGCGATCGCCATCGATCCCACGACGAGCAGGATGGTCCCGACGATGCAAGGGAAAATCCCGCCTGCTGCATAGACGTAGCTGTCGGCTTTGATGTCGGGGACGTTGTGATCGATTTTGAATTGTCTGAACGCATGGTCCCCCAGTTCCATTTTCTTTCCCTGATAATCGAACACGTACAACGACTCGGGGGACTGGGTCAGGAATGCCACATTGACGAACGGAGGCCGTGGCATGAAGACCGTCTCCGATCCGCGCCAAACAATATCGCCAAGGAGCAGCGCTCCGCACAACAGCACCAGATAGGTTGCACTTCGGAGCAGCCAGGCCAGCAACGCCTCCTGCCGGCGGATGACCGTCGACCGTCGCTGGAACACATGACTTGGAGAAGCGTCCGGCATGGAACTTCCAGGCTAGCCGATTGAAATGCGGTACCGGCGCAGAATCCACTGCGCCACGTAATTGATCAGGAGGGAGAGGACAAAGAGCAGCATGCCGACCATGAATAGGGCCCGATAGTGAATGCTGCCGCGAACGACCTCTCCCATTTCCTGGGCGATGAGCCCGGTCATCGTGTGCACCGGTTGGGTGAAGACGCCCAGACCACTCGTGAAATCCGGGATTGCGATCCGGTTGCCGGCGCACAGCAGCACCACCATGGTTTCTCCGATCACCCGCCCGAAGCCCAGCAGGATGGCAGAGACAATCCCGGAAAGAGCAGCCGGAACGATGATCTTGCCGAGGGTCTGAATATGGGTGGCCCCGAGGGCCAGCGAAGCCTCCTTGAACGCACGAGGCACGTTGTTGAGGGCGTCTTCCGCGAGCGTGAAGATCGTCGGGATCGCGATCAACGCCAGCAGGCATCCCGCCGTCAGAATGTTGAGCCGCTCGCTCATCGGGAATCCGGGCACCCAGGAGAGCCAGCCCACATGCGACACCCATCGCAGCGCCTCTCCGAGCACCGCGATTCCAAAGAAGCCCAGCACCACCGATGGGAATGCGGAGATGAATTCAATGCACGGTTTGATGAGCCGCTGCTCGGCTGGGGTGGCGATCTGGTTCACGTAGACGGCCGCCCCGACGCCCAGCGGCACGGCGATCAGAAGCGCGACGAAGGAAACCATGCACGAGCCGACCAGCAGGGGAATCACGCCGTACCAATCCTGCCAGAAGCTGGCCGTGATCCAATCGCGCCCGAACATGAACGACGTGAATCCCTGCCACCAGGGCACGGGCCGGCGATAATCCCACGTCTCGACCTCGCCCTCGATCACGGGAAAGGTCGCGACAAACGTCCGGGTCAGTTGTTTGAATTTGTCGAGGCGCGCCTGCAGTTCGGGCGAAGGCATTGCTGGCGCGCTTGAAAGCAATGCATCGAGATCCTGCGCAAACTTGCGGTTGTCCTCGCGGTAATCCGGAAGAGTCCCAAGCAGCGGTTTGAGCTCGGCGGCGAAATCCACGTCCTCGATCTTCACCGCCTGGGAGTCGCGGGCCCGCCCTTCCGCAAGAAGCTGGCTGCGCTCGACACCCTTGTCCTCCTCGACAATGAACTTCGTCTTGATCCCAGTCGCCAGTTCAGTCAGGTCCGACACCAGGCCCCGGATCGGTGCGCCGGCATCGTCGAACCGACCGGCAAACTCGTCGAATGCCGCAAGGGTCGCATTCGCCTCCGCAGGTGAGCGATGCTGCGCGTTCACCCCGTATTCGAACTGGCGCAGCCGCAGATCCGACAAATAGCGGCTCAGCGCCGTGTGTGTCGTCTCCTGGGCCCGGATCAGATCGACGTATTCCAGCCCGGCCCGGCGGTAGATCAGGAGATTCTGGTAATTCTGACCAAGAAACCCGGAGCCTTCGCGAAAGAGGAAATAGGTGATCAGGCCCAACACCACCACGGAAACGACCGCGTTGCCCCCGAAGAAGAACTTGATCGCGTCGTCCAAGGTCAGGCCGAGAAAGCGCAGGCGGCGCCTCTTGATCTCAAAGTTCTTGGTGGGCGTTGGATCCATGAGAAATCGTGCGCAACAAGGCTAAGGGTCGGTATTGAAACGACACAAGCCCGCCGGAACACCGCCAGCGGGCTTGTGCGCCAAGCATAACCCGTAACCAAAACTAGCGGATCGGCACGAATCCGACCTTGCCGACGATCTGCTGACCTTCGTTGCTGAGCGTGAACTCGAGGAACTTCGCGGCCTCCCCAACGGGATCGCCGTTCGTATAATAGAACGTCGGCCGTGCGTAGGGATATTTCTTGGCCAGGACGGACTCCTTCGAGGGCACCGTGCCTTCGATCGACACGACCTTGATCCCCGGATCGGTGATGTAGGCGAGGCCGCAGTAGCCGATGCCGCTGGGATTCTTGCCGACTTCAGCGACGATCTGCTCGTTGCCCGCCATCTTTTGCGAGGACGATGCATAGTCGCGCTTGTTCATCGCGAGGTCCTTGAAATCGGAATAGGTGCCGGAGGATGTATTGCGCGTGTAGATCGAGATCTTGCCCGGATTGCCGCCGACCGCCGACCAGTCGGTGATGTCGCCCGCGAAGATCTGCTCAACCTGGCGTTTGGAGAGGGCGGCGATCGGGTTGCCGGCGCTGATGACCACGGCGATGCCGTCATAGGCGACGATCGTGGGCTTCATGTTCACGCCCTTGGCCTGCGCGGCGGACATCTCGGTCGTCTTGGCGCGGCGGGATGACATCCCGATCTGCGCGGTGCCGTCGATGATTGCGGCGATGCCCGTGGTCGAGCCTTCCGCAGCGATCTCGAAGCTCACGCCGGGATTCTTCGCCTTGTATTCCTCGGCCAGCATCGGCACGAGCTTCGCGCCGAGCGTATCGGACCCCTTGATGACGAGCTTCTGGGCGTGGACAACGCCAGCGGTCAGGAGCGCGGAGAGAATGAGTAAGGTTTTCTTCATGATTGTGGATTTGTGAGTGAGCGTTTGATGAGCGATCCGCGTTAGAATTTGGCGACAACGTCGACCTGAAACAGGTTATACTTGTTGAGTGTCGTAAACCCGATGTCGCCCGAGCCGGCGGAAACCGCGCTCTTGTCCTTGCCGCTGCCATTGGCGTAGGTAACGCTGAAGGTCACCGCGTCCGTCAGCAGGTAGTTGAAGTTGAAGATGGCCCCTTTCACGTTGACGCGGCTGTCAAACAAATCGGAGTCGACCAGATTCGGATCGAGGGCAAAGAGTCCAGTCTCCTGGTAATAGGCCTTGGCATCCCACTCGCCCTTGAGCTTCGCATTTCCGAACTGGTAGCCGAGCTGCCAGGCATAGACCTGATTGTCGAGGTCCGGCCGGCCGAACTTTTTCGCCCGCTGCGTGCCATCGGTGTTGTAGGCAACATCGCCGAAGACCTTGCCCGGGGCGCCGCCACTGGCAAAGTTGTACGAGAACGGCATGTCGAGCACGAGGAGGTTGTTGATCGCCGTCAGATTCCCCGCGCCGAAAGCACCTGCAAAGGTCTTCGAACTGGGCTTGTTGTTGACGTAGTTGTAGAGCGTAGGTGCAAACTGGATGTTGTCAGTTTCGTTCAGCTTGAAAGTCGCACCGGCCTGCCAGCCCAGCATGTATTGGTCCTGCCGGTTCGTGTTTCCGGTCGTGTTGTTCTGCGGATTGGCGGAGTCGTAGAGGAACTGCCCGAGATTGACGAAATAGGTCGTGCTGCCGCTCGTCTCCTTGAACTGTTCGGCAAACCCCTCGGGGTTGATGTCTCCGTCCCAAACCAGCAGTGTGTTGACGAAAGGATTCGGCATGCGTCCGGCATAGATCGTCAGACTGGGACTCGCCACGTAGCCAAGGTAGACCTGGCCGACGAAAACCCCGTCATTGGTCTTCGCCCACGGTCCGGCGTCATCGGCCATCGTGACATTCGAGGAACGGTTGCCCGTGCCGTTCTCCAGCCGGAAACCGAAAAGCCAGTCGCTACCCAACTTGCCGGTGATCGCCGGCCGAAGCCTGTACCGAAAACGCTCGCGATCCACGTTGTCTCCCGCGAGGCTCTCGCCCTGGCGGTACTCGTAGCGCACGCGCACATCGCCGGAGATTCTGAGCTCGGACAGGCTGCTGGAGAGGTTGAGCTTGCCGGCGGATGAGTTGGCCGCGAAGTCCTTGATGAGATCGGCGCGGAGCTGTTCGCCCTCCTGGTCGGTGACGATTCCCTTTTTGACGAGGAGATCGATGAGCGGACCGCTATCCTGCGCGAACGCAGCTCCCGCGGTAAATGCGACGCCGGCGAGCAGCGCAAGAAGTTTCGATTGTAGCTTTGCCATAAGATCTTGGGTTTTGGATTAGGTAAAAACAAACGCGCCTACGCGCGTTGGTACCCGCCCAAGGTCTCAGGATTGTGTTACGAAATGATGGCGGACTGGTTACAAGCGCGTGATTACCGATTTCCGCAGCAATTTCTCCATCAGGCACTTCAGCCACGGCATCATGCGCCGATGCTATGGTCCCAAGGCTTTCCCCGATTTGGGGACCTCCTCATGGATGCACCATTCACATTCTGGCAACGCCCCCAATCTCCTGGAGCGCAGGTACTTGCGCCGGCACGCCCGCATTCTGGCATTGCGTCATCGCGATCCGAATGCATCACAGGTGTGACGGCAGCTGCAGAACACGGCACCGGCCGCGATTTCGGAACCCGGGAGGCCCCAAAGCTGCCCTCGGCGTCGCCGGGCTTCTTCCAGTCCACATCCGCCAGCCCGATTCAACCTCCAATGGATGGCCGTCCCAGGAAGCGCGTCCTGTTCGTCGATGACGAGCAGTCCGTGCTGTCGGTTTTGCAGGCGTTCATGCAGAGGCTGACCAACGAATGGGAGGCAGCCTGCGTCGAGGGCGGCGCGCAGGCGCTGGCTCTCATGGCGCAGAAGCCGTTCGACGTTGTGATCACCGACATGCGCATGCCGGGCATGAGCGGAACGGAGCTGCTCAACGAAATCATGAAGCGCCACCCGAACGCGGTGCGCATCGTGCTTTCGGGACACGCCGATGAGCAGACTGTGCAGGAGAGCGTGGGCGTCGCGCACCAATGGGTGGCCAAGCCGTTCGATCTCAAAATGCTCCGGACGATCCTGAGCCGCATCGCAGCGCTCCATGGCCGTCTGGAAAACCCGGCACTCAAGGAACTCATCGGCAGGATTCGCCAGCTTCCATCCACCCCGCGACTCTATTTTGAGATCATCGAGGCACTCCAGTCCAGCACGTCGTCGACACAGACGATCGCCGAGATCATCGCCCGTGACCCCGCTCTCATGGCCAAGATCCTGCACCTCGTCAACTCGGCGTTCTTCGGCGTGGCGCGGAGCGTCTCCGATGCGGGCGAGGCGGTCCAACTCCTCGGAGTCAGCCGCATCCGCTCGCTCGCCCTGATCCATCATGTATTTTCATCGTTCGACCAGCGATCCTGCAACCAGCTGTCGGTTGAGGAGGTCTGGCAGCACAGTCTGCAGACTGCAGCCTGGGCGCGGCAGTTCATTTTGTGGCAGGGCGGCGGAAGGATGCTCGAAGAGAAGGCCTTTACCGGGGGATTGTTGCATGACATCGGCCAGTTGATCCTGGCCGCCAATCTGCCGGCGGCGTATCGGGAAATTCGGGCCCTGGCGCGCGACCGCAAGATCCCCATCAGCGAGGCGGAAAAACAGGTGCTCAAAGCCACGCATGCGGACGTTGGCGCCTACCTGCTCAGCATCTGGGGTCTCCCGATTCCCTTGGTTGAGGCCGTGGCGCTCCACCACGAACCATCCCTGGCTCAGGAGCAGACCTTCAGCGCGCTCACCGCCGTGCATGTGGCGGCCGCCTGGAGTTATGAGCAGACCGCTTCGGCCAAAGAGATCCCTGGATCCCCGTTGGACCTCGATTATCTCAGGGGGGCCGGAGTCGCCGACCAGCTCAGTCTGTGGCGGCAACGGCTGGCGGCTTTGCGGACTTGAGATCCTCCAAGCTGCCAAATGCCAATGGCTGACGCCAATGGCTCCATCCATTCTTTCTTGGGAGCCAAGAATGCAAAACGCGGTTCTGCTCGCGACGGGAGGAAACTTGTAGCCGGGGCGGCGACCCCGGCCTGCCCGCCGAAGCCTTGGCGAAGGCCCGGCCCGGCCTCAGCGAGGCCGGCTACAACGCAAGCGCTGTTTCTTAAGAGCCCGAAAGGCCGGCTCCTGATGCAGTGGATTCGCCACGATTGTCACCTGGGCGACACTGAATCGTAACGTCCGGATGCCATGCTGGAGGGGAAGGAAATCCCCTCACAACCGAACGTGTGAAACTCGCTCTCGTCACCGAAACCTTTCCACCCGAGATCAATGGCGTCGCGCCGCTGCGCCGGTTAACGCTCGCCTGGCTGCGCCACGTGCACAATCGCACACGGTGCACATTCGCCCCGACCGAGGAGCTTTGCCGCGAACTCGCCGGCCTAACCGAGACGTTTGGCAACGTCCTCACCGAGGCGATGGCGAGCGGTCTGGCCATCACCGGTTTCGACTATGCCGCCGCCCGATGACGAAAATCCTGATCCTCACAGCCGGTTTCGGCGAGGGCCACAACGCCGCAGCCCGCAATCTCGCCGCCGCCGTCGCATCGCTGGCAGGGCCTGAATCCGCACCGGTCGCCGACCTCTGCGCCCTTGCCTCGCCCCGGGCGAATCGCGTCGCCCGCCGCGGCTACCTCGCGGCCATCAATGGCGCGCCCCGATTGTGGAACGCCTTCTATCTCTGGGTCGACCGCCACCGGATATTCCCGCGTCACCTCTGGCTGCTGCGCGCCGAGTCGGGTGTGCTTCAGTCGCTGCTCCGGCGCGAGCAACCCGACATCGTCTGCAGCACCTTTCCAGTCTACGGGTTCATGCTGGAACGCCTCGCACGCATGGGACGGCTCTCCGCGCCATTCTACAATGTCGTCACCGACTCGATCAGCATCAACTCGCTCTGGACGCGCCCGGCCTGCTCCGGCTGGTTCGTTCCCAACGAGGAGACTGCCACGGTCATGCGCGAAATGGGCGTGCCGTCGGACCGGATGCATGTTCTCGGCTTCCCGGTCCAGGCCTTTTTCCAGGAACACGCCGGCAGACTCGCGCCGCCCGACCTTGCCTCAGGAGCCGCGCCACGCGTGCTCTACATCGTCCATTCCGGCGTCCGCCACGCCCGGGCCATCGCGCAGCGCCTGCTCGCCGAGACCGCCTGGGAGCTGACGATTGCAGTGGGTCGCGACGAACGCCTGCGCCGAAGTCTTGAGCCCCTCGCCGCCAACCGCGCGCGTCCCGCGCACGTGCTCGGCTGGACCGATGAGGTGCCGCGGCTGCTCATGACCCACCACGTCGTCATCAGCAAGGCCGGGGGCGCCACGACGCAGGAGGCCATCGCCGCGCGGTGCCCGATGCTCGTCAGCCAGGTCGTGCCCGGGCAGGAGGAGGGAAACTACGAACTGCTCCGCCGGCGCGGCGCCAGCGTCCTCGTCGAAACCCCCGAAGCCGCAATCGGCGCGCTGCGCATGGCCTTCGCCAACCGGGGCGCCGTCTGGCGGCTGCGGCGCGACGCCCTTGCGCCGCTCGCACGCCCCGATGCCAGCCGCGCGATCGCCGCCCACCTGCTCTCCCGCGCAGCCTCGGCGGCCGCCGTCACCGCCGCATGAATACGCGCTTCATCTTCAATCCCTGCTCCGGCAGGAACCGCCGCAATTCCTGGCTCGTGCCCGCGATCCGGGCCTTCATCCTGCGCGAACGCCTCGACGCCGACATCGTCTTCACGGCGCGGCCCGGCCACGCCACCGAGCTGACCCGGTGCGCGGGTCGACGACGGCCTGCTCGACCTTGTGGCGGTTGGCCCGCCGGGCATCCTCGGCGCCCTGCCGCTCGCCGTCCGGCTCTTCTCCGGCGCCTTCGACCGAAGTCCCCGCGTCTGGCGGCTCAGCGGAACCCGTTTTCTGGTCGAGCGCGGCGCACCGGGCCTCATCCACACCGACGGCGAGACGCATGAGACGGGCGCCACCGTCGAAATCGCCGTGCTCCCCCGCAGCCTGCGCATGGTCGTTCCCGCAGCCTGCCGCGTCACCACCCCCGCGCTGCCCGCGCCAACCACCATTCTACCATGGACAAGAAACGCCTGTACGTCCGGACGGTGATCATCTCCGACGTGCACCTTGGCACATCCGACTGCAAGGCGCGCGAGGTGAATCATTTTCTCCGCCAGATCCGCTGCGAGAAACTCATCCTCAACGGTGACATCATCGACGGCTGGCAGCTGCGGCGCGCCGGCCACTGGACCAAGACCCACACGCGCTTCATCCGCATCGTGCTCAAGATGCTCGAAAAACGCGACACCCAGGTCATCTACGTGCGCGGCAATCACGACGACGTGCTCGCCGCCTTCCTGCCGCTCGAGTTCGAGAATCTCCAGATCGTCGAGGACCACATCCATGAGGGGTTGCGCGGCCGCTATTTCGTGCTGCATGGCGACGTGTTCGACACGATCACCCGGAACTTCGCCTTTCTCTCGCACCTCGGCGACTGGGGTTACCATGTGCTGCTCAAGCTCAACCGCGCCTACAACGCCTGGCGGGCCTGGCGCGGCAAGGAGTACTGGTCGCTCAGCAAGGCGATCAAGGCGCGCGTGAAATCCGCCGTCAGCCACGTCTCGAATTTCGAGCAGCACATCGCGCAGCTGGCGCTCGAACACCAGTGCGTCGGGGTGATGTGCGGCCACATCCACACGCCGGCCGACAAGCGGATCGGCGGTATCCACTATCTGAATTCCGGCGACTGGATCGAGTCGCTGACCGCCGTCGTGGAGCACCTGGACGGACGCTACGAACTCCTCGAGTTCGCGACCTTCCTGCGGGACTATCCCATGCCGGCTGAGGAGCCGGTCCTGGAATCCGCAGCCGGGCTCGCGGAGGTCTAGGCGTTGGATTCCCTGGAGACGCGACGCCCCCGTCGCGTTCTCCCGTGGATACCGAACCGGCGGCGGGGGCGCCGCCGCTCCACGGCAGGCAGCCGCGAGCGCGACCCCGTGACACCTCCGGGCCAGTCCTATGGCAGGCTCCGCATCTCCGCCTTCACAGCAACCAGCGCATCGGCCAGCGCGCGCCAGTCATCCTGCGTCGTCTCCCGGCCGGCGCTGATGCGGATCGCCCGCCTCGCCTCCTCCGGCGCGATGCCCATCGCGGCCAGCACGTGCGACGGACCCTCCCGGCCGGCGGCGCAGGCAGAGCCGGTCGAAACCTGAAAGCCGCGCTTGTCGAGCTTCGCCACCCAGCGGTGGTTCTCGCCGTGCGGCATGATCAGCGAAACGGTGTTCCAAAGACGCTCGGCCCCGGCGCCGACCACCCGCACGTCGGGCATCGCGGACCGGATTTGCCCCACAAAGTCGTCGCGCCAGCAGGGGCGCCCGGCCGCCGGCTGAACCGGACGGGATTCGGCCTCGCTCAGCGCCGCGAGCATCGCCGCCACAGCCGGATAATCCTCCGTGCCGGCGCGGCGACCGTGTTCCTGTTCGCCGCCGCGTTGTGACCGGAAGCCCTCAGCCTGCGCCGGCCAGATCAGAACGCCCGTGCCCTTCGGTCCGCCGAATTTGTGCGCGCTGGCCGTCAACCAGCCGGCCTGGCCCAGTTCGGACGCCGGGAGCTTCCCGAGCCATTGCGACGCGTCGCAATGATACGCCACCCGCTGGCTCCGGCACAGCGCAGCCACCTCGCGCCACGGCTGCAACACTCCGGTCTCGTTGTTCGCCGCCATCACCGACACCGCGGCGACCGTTCCGCCGGCAAGCAGCGCCTCAAGTGCCGGCAGCCGAACAACGCCGTCAGGGTCCACCTCAAGCCAGACCAGCCGGCCGGGCCCCAGAAAATGCCGCGCCGCCTCGATAACACACGGGTGCTCCGTTGGGTTGACGGCGATCTTCCGCCCTGGAGGCAACGCCCCGGCCCAATGCGCAAAGACCGCGTTGGCGCCCTCGGTCGCCCCCGAATTGAATACCACCTGCTCCGTCCTGCAGCCGAGCAGCCGCGCAAACTCCTCCCGGGCGTCTTCGATCCGGACCCGCACCCGCGCCGCATCCCGGTACGGGCTCGACGGATTCTGCCAGGACTCGCCCGCCGCACGCAGCCAGGCCTCGCGAGCGCACGGCGAAAGCGGAGTCGTGGCATTGTGATCGAAATATGGCACGGAAGTACCTTTTGACACCATGCCTCCGGACGCAAGCTGCCGGCGCAGCGTCGCACGACAGCCAGCCGAGGTTCAGTTTCCCGACCGACGCGCCCGCTTTGTCACGTATTACGTTACAAACGCCCTTCGTCCACGGCAGCCGCCAGGCCGCTTTGTCACGTATTACGTTACAAATGCCTTTCCCGCACATCCGCGGCGGGATTCGGCGCCCCGGTTCCGCTAACACCAATGGATCGCTCGATTCAACTCGGTCAGCCGCCGGTCGAGCGCCTCGCAGAGCGGCGCCCGGAGCCCGCGGACCGGTTCGAGCACCGCATCGATCTCGCGCAGGGGCAATCCGGCCGCGCGCAACTGACAAATGCGCGCCAACCGTGCCTCGTCTGCCGGCGAATAAAGCCGGTGCCGGGCCGCCGTGCGGTAGTCTGGACGGAGGAGACCCAACCGGTCGTAGTAAAGCAGCGTACTACGCGAAAGCCCGAATTGCTGCGCCAGCGCACGGATCGTTTTCATGGGGGGTTCCTGAAATTGGACCGAACCGGCGCGAGCCGGTTCGGTCAATGTGGATCGCATCAGCCGCGGCTATGCTCGCGGATATGCCGGACGGCCTCGGCAGGCAGGCCGAGCCACTCGAGAAACGCCTGATGCGCCTGCGGGTGCCGCTTTTCAAACGCGACATGCAGCTGGCAGCGATCCGGGGGCACCGATCCTGTCGGGTCGGCCATGAGCGAGCGACCGTTGGGACGTAATCCCTTGACGAACCGTCCATCGCAATGGCTCTTTCTTTGGCATTCCACATGAAGCAGGTCTACGTTTCAACCCGAGGCCAGTGGCGACGTTGGCTGGCTGAGAATCACGACAAAGCTGACGATGGAATCTGGCTCGTCTATTACAGGAAGGAGACTGGCCGGCCTACCAGAGACATTTCGTCGGCTGGATCGTCACCGCAAAACGGCCTGAGACGCGTGCGAAGCGCGTCGATGAATCCGTTGCCTTGCTTGCCAGCGGTCAGAAACTCGGACTTAAATAGGGCATCCTATGCCTCTCGACGCTGAACTCGCCAACACGATCGCCGTTTTCCAATCCCTGGCCGCGATCCGTCCGCAAATCGATCAGGCCGGCGAGATGATACTCCATGCGCTGAAATCCGGTCGGAAGCTGCTGCTCTGCGGCAACGGCGGAAGCGCGGCCGAGGCGCAGCATTTCGCCACCGAGCTCGTCGGCCGGTACTTCAAGACGCGACGGGCTCTTCCAGCGGTCGCGCTGACAGCCGATGGCACCCTGCTGTCCTGCATCGGAAATGATTTTGGCTATAAAGATGTCTTTGCGCGGCAAATCGAGGGACTCGCCCAGCCCGGCGACCTCGTGATCGTATTCACTTCCAGCGGCGATTCGGAGAACATCCTGCGAGCGCTTGGAGTCGCGCGACGCCTCAATCTGGAGAGCATCGCGTTTCTCGGCCGCGGCGGCGGCAAGGCGAAGGGACTCGCGACCTGCGAGCTGATCATCCCGGGTTCAAGCGGCCGCACCGCGCAGGAGGCCCACCTGTTCCTGCTCCACCATTTCTGCGAACGGATCGACGAGGAATTTGCTTAGGAATTCGCTGCGCGAATTCCTCAGGGCGCAGGCGAGCCTGCGCCCCAGCGCCGCCCGGAGCGTTCGGCCCCGATCTTCCGCCTTCGCCCATTGGGCTACGGCGGAGAGGCCATCGTCAGGCCTACTGACACCGGGCGGCGCCTACTGACTTCGTCCGGTCACCAGAGAAAAGTCAGGTGACTGGAACTGGAGGCGGACCGGGTCAGCCGGGATTCCGGCCCATCCGGGCCTTCGGGCTGAGCTGGGGCGCGAGGGAAAGCCGGAAACCGAGGTCGCCGTCGCCGTTCTCGCTGCCCATCGTGAACGTGCCCGGACGGATATATGCCATCTCGAGATTCAGGTCGGTCAGCCGGGCGTGCGTGTCGCTCAGGCTCTCACCGTCGACAAACTCCATCGAGATCGCCGCCAGAGGGCCGTCCTGCACTAGATCGTAAACGCGCACGATGTGCGGATGTGTCAGCTCCAAACACCGGTTTGTCTCACGCAGCAGATCCTTCACCGCCTCCGGATCGCCCGCCACTACTTCTGGAAGAAGCTTCAACGCCACCAGTCGATTAAGCCTTTCGTCGCGTGCCTTCCAGACGACTCCCATCCCGCCCCTCCCAGCCAGGGATTCCAACACATAACGGCCGAATACTCGCGCCGCCGCCGAAAGTCCACGCACCGTCGGACCGTCTTCCGGATCCGCGCGACGGGTCGGAGGATCGCCGGAATCCACTCGACGTGTCGGGCCGTCGCCAGAGTCGCCGAGGTTGATAGGGGCATGGTCGCTGGCCACATCCGAATCTACCGACGAAGTCGTGCCATGCTTTCAACGGAAAACTCCGGCCGCCGGTCGCAGACCGGCGCTACAGTTTCCCGCGGAGCGGCGCCGCGGGAAACTGGCGCAGCCGGAAGCTGGATTCTTCTGGAAATCTCGCGGCCGCTCCGTCTTGCTCACGCCTTCATGAGCACTCCCGTCGCACCCGCCGAACACGCCGTAATCAAAACCGCGTACGGTGAAATCACCGTTGCCTTCTGGCCCGATGTCGCGCCCAAGACCGTCGAGAACTTCAAGAAGCTCGCGCGCGAAGGTTTCTACGATGGAACCGCGTTCCATCGCATCATCAAGGGCTTCATGATCCAGGGCGGCTGCCCAAACACAAAGCCCGGCGCCAAGGGTCAGCCGGGAACCGGCGGGCCCGGCTGGAGCGTCAAGGCGGAGTTCAACGCCAAACCGCATGCGCGTGGCGTGCTCTCGATGGCCCGTTCGTCGCACCCTGATTCGGCGGGCAGCCAGTTCTTCATCTGCCACGCCGACGCGCGCTTCCTCGACCGGCAGTACACCGCCTTCGGCGAAGTGGTGAAAGGCCTCGATGTGCTCGACCGCATTGCAAGCGTTCCCTGCAGCGGAAGCGAACGCAGCACGCCGGTGGAACGCATCGCATTGGAGAGCGTCACGATTGTCTAGCGGTGTCGGACGGTGCCCTGGAGACGCGACGCCCTCGTCGCGTTTCAGTGGTTCGGCACCAGCGGCGGGGGCGCCGCCGCTCCATGCCGGACGCCGGAGACGCGACGCTCTCGTCGCCTTTCCATGGCGTCGCGTCTCCATCAAATATCTGGGCCAACCGAGGCTTGGCACCCGTGCAGCGATTGGACAAGACTTCGCCCAATGAACAACGCCGTTGTCTACCTGCCCCCGGCGGGGATTGCCGTGGGACTGCTGTTTCTGTGGGGCAGCCTGCGCCTGCGGCGAAAACGGAGGCTCATCGACGACCTGCCGACGGCAAAGACGCAGGGCGTGTTCATCGGCCTGGTGGAATTGAAGGGTACCGCCGAAATCGCAGCGCCCCTCACGGCCCATCTGAGCGGACAGCGCTGCGTCCACTATTCCTACCGTGTCGACGAACACTGGTCGCGCACCGTGACCGAAACGTACACGGACAGCAAGGGACAGACCCAGACCCGCACGAAAAACGAAAGCGGGTGGAAAACCGTGGACCAGGGCGGACAGACGGAGGATTTCTACCTGCAGGATGACACCGGTGTCGTGCTCGTCAGGCCGGCCGGCGCAAAACTCGAATCGAGCGGGTTCTTCGACGAAACGTGCGACCGCACTCATCCGCTCTATTACTCGAAGGGGCCGCCGCAGGCCGTTGCCGATTCCGACCATCGCCGCCGTTTTGTCGAAACCGGGATCGCGCACCATGCCCCGCTTTATCTTGTCGGTCACGCTCGCGAACGGGCGGATGTCGTTGCTCCGGAGATCGCCGCCGACAAGGAAGCGCCGATGTTCCTCATCTCAACGCGCTCCGAGGAGAAGGTCCGCTCCGGTCTTGGCCGTGGAATCTGGGCGCTCATGGTGCTCGGGCTCGCGGCATTTCCTGCCGGATTCGCAATTCGCAACGCTGAATTGGGTCAACCCCTTGCCACATGCTGGCCGCAATGCGCCGGACTTGCCGCCGGATATCTGGCGCTGAATGCGATCGGCTGGATGTGGATGGCGTTCAACAGCCTCGTCGGGCTGCGCAACCGGGTTCAGGCGGCCTGGTCGCTGATCGATGTTCAGCTCAAACGCCGGCACGACCTCATCCCGCGCCTCGTCGAAACCGTGGCGGCACTGCGTACCCACGAGGCAAGTACGCAAACCGCAGTGGCCGCGTTGCGCAATCAACTGACCGCCACGCCGCCAGGCGTCGCGGGGCCGGACTTCTCCGGCTGCGCACCGGCGCTGCGCGCGGTGGCCGAGGCCTACCCAAACCTGAAAAGCAACACGGCGTTTCTCGGGCTGCAGAACGAGCTCGTCGAGACCGAACAGCGAATCGCCCTGGCACGATCCTATTTCAACGACATCGCGACCTTCTTCAACACGCGGCTGGAAATCATCCCCGACCGCTGGATCGCGTCCCTCGGCCGCATGCAGCCGCAGGCGTTGATGGGCGCCGCCGACTTCGAGCGCGCCGCGGTGCAGATCAAGCTGGCGGAATAGACCGGCCCCTCCAACCCGGCGGCGGGGCGCCGCCGCTCCAGCCCGGATGTTTTGCGACTCTTGCCGACGCCACAATCGAGAGCGGAAGAATGATTGTGACGACGACGAAGACTAGGAAATATGCGAACTAGGACGAATCGCTGGAGACGCGACGCCCTCGTCGCGTTGCCGGGTCATTTTGCCGTCTGCGGCTCTTCGGTATTCGCAGTCGTCGATACGGCGGGCGGCTCTGCAGCCTCCGCGGCGCGCGCATCCAGCTGCTTCGCGAGACTCCGCACCGCCGGGGAAACCTGGGGGGAGTCGATCAGCAATCCGGTGATCTTCCGCGCGGTGGGATAATCCTTCCTGCGCCAGCGGATGATCGCCATCGCGAGCAGCGTGCGCGACTTGTCCTTCATCCGCGGCACGACGGACTGCACGCGATTTACGACATCGAAGCGCGGTTTCTCGGCCAAAGCCTCGATGTCGGCCAGCGCCTCGTACGCCTCGAGGTAGTTGGGGCTCAGCGCGACAGCCCGGTCCAGCCAGCCGCGCAGCTGCGCCGCCGGCTCGTCCGGCATCCGGTAGTCCAGCGAAAGTCCGGTCATGATCTGGTCAAGCCGTTCCTTTGCCAGCCGCAGATAGATGTAGGCGTTGTCCGAGCCAAGGTCGGCGGCACGCCGCCAGTGGACGATTGCCCCTCCGGAGTCGCCCTCCTTTGCGGCCATCGCCGCAAGCACCTCGTGCGGTCGGGGAGATTCCGGATGGCTGTCCGAAAGCTGCGTGATCTGATACATCGCGGCTTTGTCTCCACGGATCCGCAAACTCAGGTTCGCCAGGGCAACGTCCCGCTCAAAGTCATCCGCCGGTCGGAACTTGATCTGACTGGACAGGTCGCCGAGCGGGAGCTTCGCGCTCCGGAAGAAATATTCGCCCTCGCGGAGATAATGGTGAAGCTTCGTTTCCATGTCCGCGTAGCTCATGCCGAACGTCTCCCGAAAGCTCCGGTCGGTCGGGTGGTCCCGCTCCGACAGCAGAACGTCGAATCGTCGCATCATGGGCATGTAGGTTGCGCGGTCCTCGCCGAACAACATGAAATGCACGAGCCCCCACGATTCGGCGTAAAAGATTCCCTGCCGCACTCCCTCGTTATACGAAGGCGACTGATGGTTTACCGCAAACAATTCGCCAAGCGGCATGAGTGGGACGCGGTTCAGCATGCCGACGTGGTTCGGCTTTGCGCGCCCCAATTCGTACGAATCCCCGCTGATCGCAAAGGTCGAGAAGAGCTCGGCCAGACCTTCGTTGAGCCAGAGGGGCGGCGTTTCGCCTCCGGAGGCGAGCAGCGAGTGCGTGTACTCGTGGAAAACGACCTCATTGGTCACGTCAAACCCGTTGTCGGCGGCAAGCGCGATAATGGTCTCGTCGGACCAGGTGAGACAGTCGCCTGCGATATCCGTGGGCTTGCCTTGGTACAGAGGTTTGTAGGGTTTGAATTGCCCGTCGGATTTGAAGACGATCACGGTGGTCCTGGGGTCGCGGAGCCGCGGAAGCGAATAGATCGACAGCACCGTCGCGCGGAACTGCTCCAGGCTGCCCAGCAATTCGCGGGACTCCTTTTCCGGGACGCAGCTGAACATCTCGAAATGTTCCGAGCGCGCATAAATCCACTTGTCCCTGGCCCACGCCCCGTGGGCCAATGAAAGACCGAGGCTGAGCAGGAAGATCAGGCGGGGCATTACCTTCACCGCCCGTGAATGAATACCGGCCCCTCCGACCAACGCAACGCCGTTTCCGTCCAGACCGGGTTCCTTCAATCCGCCGGGCCCACCAGCGAACGGTGCAGTTTTTCGAGTTCTTCGATCCGGGGTTCGATCTGCTTTCGCACCGCGCGGCGGTTGATGAACCAAGCTCCCCAAAAACAGAGCGGCAAGACCACGGCGAAATAGAGGATGATCCATGCCAGAGCGGCCGGATGCTCCCATAGCGCAGACAGAGAAACACCGGGCGGGGGTTTGATGATCAACAACCGGACCACCGTCGCGCCAAAGATGACGATGGCTCCTCCGCAGGGCAGCAAATACCACGACCATATATTAAGAAGAAGATGGCGCTGCCGGCGTAGCTCGGCGATATCAGCTTCGACCTTCGGGACCAGCGGCACATCCGGGCCCAGCCGGCGCCGGTGGGCTCGGAAACGTTCCCGGACGAAGAACCCGGAAAGTCCGAGCATCAGCGCGATCGCAAAAGCGATTGGCCAGCCTTCCCTTCCCATGTGCCACCAAGAATAGGCGAATACACACGACACGAAAGCGCCGGCCAAGGCCTCGACGATATCCCGCAGAAAGAGCGTTGCTGCCATCTTCCGCCGTTTCGCTTCAAACGTCTCCTTCAGAACCGCGCCATTGGCACCAGCGCCAACCGGCAGATCCTGGCATTTCCAGACCGTTTCGTAATCACTCCAGTTCATCGGTCACTCCTTTCAATAATCCGGCAAGGCGTTTGCGGGCGCGCGTCAACGCGACGCCCACGTGGTTCTCCGTGAGTCCGGTCACCTCGGCCATTTCGCGGTAAGCCAGACCGTCAAGCATGAGCAGCACGAGTGCCCGCTCGGACGGGGGCATGGCCTGCAGGGCCGCATAGAGCTGAGCGAGCAGGTCCTTGCTTCCGGCAATTTCGGCCGGCGACGCCGCCTCGGCTGCCAACTCCGATACATCCGCATCCGGCTCGATCCGGCGCTCCCGGCGCTGCGTTCCCCGGCGCCAGGTCAGCGCCGTGTTGAGGCACACCCGGTAGATCCACGTTGAGGCCTTTGCCTGGCCGGCGTATCGCGGGACGGAAATCCAGCACTGGAACAACATTTCCTGCCGGAGTTCCCCGACCTCGGCCTCGCTGTGCGCAAACGAACGCGACACTTTCACGAAGATACCGCGATGCTCCTCGACCCAGGACCGGAACAGCGATTCGTGATTGGCGGACGGACTCATCACCCGGATTAGTCGCCGCTGGGGGTCGAGTCCTTACACCGTCCTGCTCGACTTCTCACGCGCGGCGTGCGCGCGGGAGACCTCCACGTACTTTTCGGCCCAAATCCGCAGACCTGCCTGCTCCTGCTCGCTGAGAATGCGCGCGACCTTGCCCGGGGCGCCGAGCACCAGCGATCCCGGCGGAATGACCGTGCGCGGCGTCACAACCGCGCCAGCGCCGACGATGCTGCGCGCGCCGATGCGTGCGCCGTCCAGGACGATCGCCCCCATGCCGATCAGGCATTCATCCTCGATCGTACAGGCGTGGACGATGGCGCCGTGACCGATCGTGCACCAGGCGCCGATGATCGCGTCGAGATCGTCCGCCAGATGGACGATCGCGTTGTCCTGGATGTTGCTGCCCTCCCCCACGACGATGCGCGCGATGTCGCCGCGGAGCACGGCGCCATAAAAGACGCTCGATTGGGGGCCGAGCGCAACATCACCAACAACGGTGGCGTTGCCGGCAACCCAGTTGGCGCGGGCAATGTCGGAAGTTTTGATGAGATGCGCCTGCAGTCGCTCCTGGACGGTCATGGTGAATCGTTCTCACCGCCCGGGCCGGCAATCGCAAGCCCGGCCTGAAAGACCGCAGATCTGATCCCAGTAAGCAGCGCTTCTTTTGGCCGCGAGCGCCAGCCCTTCGACTTCGCTCGGGGTCATCCTGAGCATGTCGAACGGGCAAGTGGTTCAAATCCGACTTAAAATGGCGCCTCACCAGACGAATGCGCCGATGGTGATGGACGCCATTCGCTTTGCTGATGAATGGCCTGTCCCGGACTAGCCTGCTTGATCGCCCGTTGTCGGGGCCTCTAAGCTCACCCCTTCTTGGAAAACATCCCTTCACCAATGTCCCCCGACACCGTTCGTTCGGAACTACCTGCCAACCAGCTAAACGCCTGGAAGGACGACGAGGCTGCGCTGCTCGAATCGCTCGAACAGATCGAGAACAAGCACGGATTCATTCCCCGGCACATCGCCGAGGAGGTGTCCCGCGTCCTTGAGGTCAAACTTGAGCGCCTGCGCAAGCTCCAGACGAAGGTCGAGAGCAACGTGCGCAAGGAAGTCGACGCCCTGGTCGCAAAATGGAAGGACGAGGAGGGCTCCCTGATCCTGATCCTGCACGAGATCGAGAACCAGCACGGTTACGTGCCGCGCGAAATCGCAATGGAGGTGTCCTACGCGCTCGGGGTGAAGCTCGCCCGCATCTATGAAGTCCTCACCTTCTATCACTACTTCAAGCTCAAGCCGCCGGGGCGGCACAACATGTCCCTTTGCCTGGGCACCGCCTGCTATCTCAAGGGCGCGCCCGCAATGCTCGCCGAAGCCAAGTCCCAGCTCAAGGTCGAGGAGGGTAGCACCACAGCCGACCGCGAATGGCACCTCGACGTCGTCCGCTGCATCGGTTGCTGCGGGATGAGCCCCGCCATGGTCGTCGACGGCAAAACCTACGGCCGCCTGAACGCCTCCGACGTCTCGCGCATCATCGCACAAACCACCCAGCCCAAGGCCAAGTCATGAGCAAGCTCACGTACGCTGATCTGGAGAAGTACTCCAAAGTCTTCGCCGACTCGGGCCTGAACTGGGTCCGGGTCAGCATGGACACCGGCGGGATCGCCGCAGGCGCCGACACCGTCTGCTCCATCTTCGAGAAGGGCGTCGGCACCCTTGGCTTTGGCATGGAGGTGCGCCGCGTCGGCAGCCTCGGCTATTCCTTCGCCGATCCGCTCGTTGAAATCGCCCGCGAAGGCATGCCCCGCGTGGTGTACGGTCGCGTCGATGACGAAGTCGCAAAACGCATCCTCCAGGAGCACCTGGTGGGCCGCCGGCTGATCGACGACCACGTTCTCGCCTGGCGCAACCGCGCCCTGACCTTCGACGGGCCCACCACGTACATCCTCGTCAAGGACACCGGCGCCGAAAAGGGCGACAAGAGCCAGTTCTTCCAGTTCTCCCTCGCTGAGGAGCTCAAGCGCTGCAATTTGCAGGACAAGGTGCAGGTCGTGCGGGCGCTCGACATGGGTGTTTACGACGCCGGCGTCGCGGTGCAGTTCCTGCCCTCGCGCGTGACCTACACCAACGTTCTCGCGCCCGACGTCGCCCGGATCGTCAAGACAAGCGTGCAGGGCAAGAAGATCATCGACGACCTGCTCTACAAGAAGCCCGACAAGCAGGTGCGCGTCGTGATGCGCAACTGCGGCAAGTTCGACCCGGAGAACTTCCAGGATTGCCTGCGCTACGGCGTCTATCAGGGCCTCGTCCGCGTGCTCCAGGGCATGAAGCCGGAGGAGGCCATCGCCGAGATGAAGACCAGCGGCCTGAGGGGCCGCGGCGGCGCCGGTTTTCCAACCTGGCTCAAATGGCAGATCACGCGCGCCGTGCAGCGCACGCCGAAATACATCATCTGCAACGGCGACGAGGGCGACCCCGGCGCCTACATGGACCGCAGCGTCCTCGAGGGCGACCCTCACAGCGTCCTCGAAGGCATGATCATCGCCGCCTATGCCATTGGGGCAACGCGCGGCTACTTCTACATCCGCGCCGAATATCCGCTGGCCGTCGCCCGCGTCGAGAAGGCAATCGCCGACGCGCGGACCGCCGGCCTGCTCGGCGAGAACATCCTCGGCTCGGGATTCTCCTTCGACGCCAAGGTCCGCCTCGGCGCCGGTGCGTTCGTCTGCGGCGAGGAAACCGCGCTGATCGCCTCCATCGAGGGCAAGCGCGGCAGCCCGAGCCCGCGTCCGCCCTACCCGTCCGAGCGCGGCCTGTTCGGCCATCCCACCGCGATCAACAATGTCGAAACGCTGGCCGCGGTGCCCGCAATCTTCGTGCATGGCGGGACCTGGTATTCGCAACACGGCTACGAGAAATCCCGCGGCACCAAGGTCTTCGCCGTCACCGGCAAGGTCCGCAATCCGCAGCTCGTCGAGGTGCCGCTCGGCGTCACGCTCCGCGACATCGTGTTCGACCTCTGCGGCGGCGTCTTCGGTGGCAAGGCCATCAAGGCCGTGCAGACCGGCGGGCCGTCCGGCGGCGTCATCCCGGAGCATCTCCTCGATACCAAGGTCAGTTATGAAAGCCTCCAGGAGCTTGGCTCCATCATGGGCTCCGGCGGCATGATCGTCATGGACCAGGACGACTCGATGGTCGAGGTGTCCCGGTTCTACCTGCGCTTCTGCGTGGACGAGTCCTGCGGCAAGTGCGCCCCCTGCCGCATCGGCGGCTACCAGATGCTGCAGATCCTCAACCGGCTTGTCCGCGGCCGCGGGGAGAAGGGCGATGTCGAGCGCATCCGCGCCATCTCGAAAGCCATGCAGAAGGCCTCGCTCTGCGGCCTCGGGCAGACCGCCCCAAACCCGGTGCTTTCCGCACTGCGCTACTTCGATCCTGAGTTCAAGGCCTACCTCGAAGGTGGGATGAGTTACGCGCGCAAAATGTCCGCGAACCGCCCGCCCGAGCCCGCCGCCGCCGAACCCGCAAACGCCTGACCCCTGCCACTCCATGGTTGCCACCGCCACACCTCCTTCCGCCCCGCCCTCCGGCACTGCAGCCGCCGCGGCGCAAGTCAGCCTTAAGATCAACGGCCTGCCGGTCACGGTTCCAGCCGGCACGACCATCCTCGAGGCCGCCCGACAGGTCCAGGTCAAGATCCCGACGCTCTGCAAGAACGACGATCTGCTGCCGACCGCCGCCTGCGGGCTTTGCATCGTCCAGGTCGCCGGCCAGGCACGCATGCCGCGCGCCTGCTGCATGCCCGTCAGCGAGGGCATGGACATCACGACCAACAGCGGCGAACTCACCGACATCCGCCGCACGGTCCTCGAGCTTCTGCTCTCGACGCACCCCAGCAGCTGCCTCACCTGCGGCCGGAACGGCACCTGCGAACTGCAGGCGCTCGCCGCCGACTTCGGCATCCGGGGCGAAAACATCAAGCGCATCGTCACACCAGTTCCACCCGACGCATCGAACGGATCGATCATCATCGATTTCACCAAATGCATCAAGTGCGGCCGGTGCGTCCAGGTCTGCCAGGAGATGCAGGACGTCTGGGCGCTCTCGTTCCTCGATCGCGGCATCAACACCCGCATGGCCCCGGCCGGCGACATCACCCTTGCCGAGTCGCCCTGCGTGAAATGCGGCCAATGCGCCAACCACTGCCCCACCGGCGCCATCGTCGAAAACGACGAGACCCCCGCCGTCTGGGCCGCGTTGCACGACGCGACCAAACACTGCGTGGTCCAGATCGCGCCGGCCGTGCGCGTCGCCATCGGCGAGGCGTTCGGACTCCCGCCGGGCACCAACCTCACCGGCAAGCTCTACACGGCGCTGCGCCGCCTCGGCTTCAAGGCGGTGTTCGACACCAACTTCTCCGCCGACCTCACCATCATGGAGGAGGCCAGCGAGTTCGTGGAGCGCTTCGTCCACAAGCGAGGCCAGCTTCCGCTCATCACCTCCTGCTGCCCGTCGTGGACGGACTTCATGGAGAAGATGCACTACGACTTCATCGACAACTTCTCCACCGCCAAGTCCCCCCAACAGATGCTCGGCGTGCTGGCGAAGACCTATTACGCCAAGAAGCAGGGCATCGACCCGGCCAAGCTCTACGTCGCGTCGATCATGCCGTGCACGGCGAAGAAGTACGAGCTCGAGCGCACCAACGAGATGTACGCCTCGGGCTACATTGACGTCGACCTCGCCCTCACGACCCGCGAACTCGCCCGCCTGATCAAGCAGTCCGGGCTCGATTTCCTCAACCTCCCCGACGGCGAGGCCGACAGCATTCTCGGCGACTACACCGGCGCGGGGGCGCTCTTCGGCGTGACCGGCGGCGTGATGGAAGCGGCGGTGCGCACCGCCTATTTCTTTGTCACCGGCAAGAACCTCGAAAAGGTCGACTTCGAGCCGGCCCGGGGCCTGGCCGGCGTGAAAGAGGGCGAGATCGTCATCGACGGCACCCCGATCCGCATCGCGGTCGCGCACGGCCTGGCCAATGTCGAGAGCGTGCTCGAAAAGGTGCGGGAGGCCCGCAAGAGCGGCGCCGAGCCGCCCTACCATTTCATCGAGGTCATGGCCTGCCCCGGCGGCTGCATCGGAGGCGGCGGCCAGCCCTATGGAGTGAACGGCGATGTGCGCGCCAAGCGCGCCGCCGGCCTGTATCAGCATGATCGCGACCGCAAGCTCCGGTTCTCGCACGAGAATGTCGAGGTGAAGCGCGTCTACGACGACTTCCTCGGCAAGCCGCTGAGCCACAAGGCGCACGAACTGCTCCACACGCGCTACACGGCGCGTCCGATGTACAAGCGGTGACCGGCGCATTTCTCACCGCGCTGTTTTTCGCCGGCAACGCCGTCTGCGCGCGCCGCGCGGCGCTGCATTACGGCGGCACTACGGGCAATTTTCTGCGCCTGCTGCTTGCCGTTGCGCTGCTCGGGGCCTGGGCCCACGCCGCCGGGCAGGGAGCCGGCGGAGGTGCCTTCGCATGGTTCTTCCTGAGCGGAGCCGTCGGCTTCGGGCTCGGCGGGCTGACCATGTTCCACGCCCTGCCGCTCATCGGCTCCAACCTGAGCATGCTGATCGTGCAGTGCGGTTCCGCCGTGGCAGCCGCCCTCACCGAATGGCTCTGGCTCGGAACGCGGCTGAGCGCCGGACAGGCAGGGTTCGCTGGACTCGTTCTCGTCGGCGTGATCGTGGCTCTCATAGGTCCCATGGGTCCCATGCGATCCATGAGTCCCATCCGACCATCGGCCACACCCCCGCGACTCTATTCCCTCGGCATCGCGCTCGCAATCGTTTCCGCCTGCGCGCAGGGCGGCGGCGCGGCCATCAGCCGCAAAGCGTTCGCAGTGCTCAAGGCCCACAGTTTCTTCATGGATGCAGCCACCTCGGCCTACCAGCGCGCCCTTGGCGGCCTCGCCATCGGTGCAATCGCGCTGCTCGTGGCGCTCTGGTGGCCCGCAAAACAGCGCGCCACGCCATCCAATTCCGTTCCGGCGACGTCCGCCGGCCTCGAGCCCTGGGTATGGGTGGTGCTCAACACACTGCTCGGTCCCGTCATCGGCGTCACTTGCTACCAGTGGGCACTGCGGAACAACCCGGCGGGCATCGTCCTGCCGATTGTCGCAACAGCCCCGCTCCTCACGGTTCCCATTTCCCGCGCGATCGAGGGCGGCTGGCCCGCCCGGCGCTACTGGATCGGCGCCGTGCTTGCAGTAGCAGGCGCTGCGGGACTCGCCGTCAGCAAGTAGCCCGGCTGCTAGAAGCGGCCGTCTCAATCCGATTGATCGCACTCAACCAGCCCGATCCGCTTAAAAACTGTGCATCGAATGAATCCAGCTCTCACAGCTCCGTTTGACTGCGGATTGCGAATCAACTTCCCGGTGCTCCGCCGACTGATGCTTTGCGCGTTGCTCGCCACCGCGGCAAGGGCGCAGATCGCCGCGCCGGCCGGCGACGAAACCGTGCGCCTCGAAAAGGTGACCGTGCGCGGAGACGCCATTCCCGGCGGGTCCGCAGCGTCCCCGGCATCCCCAAAGGGCATTCCGCCCAATCTGGCGGCGAGCGTCGAAACGATCCCGGGCCTCGCGATGCTACACATGGGCAGCGCAGCGGCCGAACCGCTGATCCGCGGGCTTGGATCCGACCGCGTCGTGACCTCCCTCGACGGCCTGTCGCTGCCGGAGGCGTCCCCGACCCAGACCGCCTCGCCGCTCGCGCTGATCGCCAATGGCCTCACCGGCGCACTGACGCTCAGCAGATCCGTGCCCTCGGTCACACTCGGCCCGCCGGCCAACGCCGGATATATCGGTCTCTCGCTCGCGGGCAGCCTCCCGCCCGCCCAAACGGGCTCCCTCGATGCCAGCGCCGAATGGGATTCCAACCGCGACGGTGGCGCTGCCCTTGTCCGTGATACGGTCAAACAGGGTGCCTGGACGATCAACGGCGCCGCCTCGGCGCATTCGCTCGGCAACTACACCGCGGGAAACGGCACGGTGGTGCCCGCGGACGACCGCAGCGAGGGCGCCGCATTGGACCTCGGCTGGCAGCCGGATTCGCGACAACAGCTTCGCGTCGGCGTCTTGTTCTCCCGCCAGGAACTGGCGGTGAATTCCGCGCTGCCATTGGATACGCGCGGCACCGACCTCACCGCGTTCACAGGCCGCTATAACTGGATGCCATCGGACCGAACCTCGATCGAGACGAGGTTTGGCATGGGAGTCTCCCGCCCTCATCTCGACAATTCTGGCCGCCCCGCCCCCGCTCCGGTCGCCGCGGACGGCCGGACCGCCAGCTACGCGGCCGGGATTCTCGTCCGTCACAAGTCGGCTGACGGCGGCGAAAATGTCATTGGCCTCGATGGCACGGAAGAGGATCGCAACATGCAGCGCAAACGCCCCGGAGCAGTGGATCTGCTCTGGCCCGATCTGCGCCAGACGGATCTCGGCGGATTTGCGGAGACGACGCGTATTCTCACCGACGCATGGAAGCTGCGCCTCGGAGCCCGGTTGGACGCCGCGAACAGCCAGGCGCGCGCGGCCGATGGGCTGGCCTTCAACAGCCGCATCCGCGATCTGTACGTTGCATACAACGGGCCGGCCGCCGCGCAGACGACACGGAACGATATCGCCGGCGCGGCCAATGCGCTGCTGAGCGGACAGCTCACGCCAACCCTCGGCACTTCCCTCGGCGCGGGCTTCAGCCGCCAGCCACCCGGGGCCACCGAACGCTATCGCGCATTCTCCGATGCGCTCGGAGGCGGATATGAAATCGGCAATCCTGCCGCCGCTGCCGAGGACAAATATGAACTCGACTGGGGCCTGCACTGGCAGCGGGAGACGATCTCCGTCAATGCCGACCTGTTCGCCAGCGATTTGCCCGACTATCTGCATCGCACCCGGGTCGGCACGACCACCCCACCTCCTCCTCCGCCGCCGGGATCGATTGTCTACGGCTATCGTGCCACCGAGGCCGAATTGTCCGGCGGAGAACTGGAGGCGGTCTGGCAACCTGTCGCCGACTCATGGATACGATTGTCCGCCGCGGCAGTCGAGGCAACCGACCGGACAGCTCATCGTCGCCTCCCGGAGATCCCGCCGGAAACGCTCGCCCTTTCCGCCGGCAGAATCTGGGCCGCAGCCAGCGTCAAACCCTGGATCGAATTCGGCGCGCGTTCCACGGCCGCGCAGCACAATCCGGCGCCCGACGAGATGCCGGTCTTTGCCGACACATCCGCGTTCACACTGGCTAGCGTGCGCGGCGGTCTTTCGTGGCACGGCATCGATTTCTCGCTCTCCGTGGAAAATGCATTCGACCGATTCTATTCCGAATACCTGTCCCCTCCCGCCGGAGCCACGCCGGCTGGCGGCAGCCTGCTTCCCGGAACGCGCATTCCAGGCCCCGGCCGCAGTTTCCTGTTCACAATCCGTTTCCGGGGACGCTAAACACAGCGTCTTGATTAACCCGCATGGCATGGAGACGCGACGCCCTCGTCGCGTTTTCGGGTTGGGCGTACGCGACGAGGGCGTCGCGTCTCCAAATACAGGTTGCGACATAGTGCCGTTCTCGTTGTGAGAAATATGCGGGTAAATTGCGCATCGTGTGGCGGGCGAGGCGCTGGCTCCGGCCTCGATCAGCCTCCAGCCTCATCGTCACATCAAGACTCAAGCCCGGTCTGAGGCTGCGCCACTCTAATCCTCGATCTTGACCAGGACCGACCATTCGTTGTGGGCGCATGGGATCTCGTGGAACACGGCCCTGGGCACCGATCTCGCCAGGTTTCTGGCATGCGCGATCGGAATGACCTCATCCACCGTGCCCCCATAAATATCCACCCTCCCGGAATACTTCGAAAGACACGCCACATTGTCCCACCGGTCACGCATCAAAAGGCTCACCGGCAGGAACCAGATGTGCTCCTTTGCGACGGACAGCAGATTGTCGAACGGCATGATCAACACGGCCCTGCTCGGCGGATTCGGAAGCGAACACAGATGGCACGCCGGCCCGCTGCCAAGCGATTCGCTCAGGACTCCGATATCCTGTCCCGGATGACTCCGCTTCAACGCAGCGTACGCTTCAACCGCCGCCGCATTGATCGACTGCATTGATGGAGTCCCGTCCCTGAATCCATAGCCCGGATACTCCATCACATACACTGAGTCAGTCCCGGGCAGGCAATCCACGATATAGCCCCGCTGACTCGCCTGACCCGCGTTTCCATAGAAAACAAGCCAGACCATCTTTGGTGCGGCCACCTCCCGGCAGACGCCGATCGCCTGCCCGTCAACCGACCAAAGCGCGAGATTGGATCTTTCGGTCGAATGACCCGGAAAATAGAGGAACGTGCTTTCCAACATGGCGAATGACCTGGCGCAGAAACAGGCTGCAATCATCGCCAGCAGGGCCAACCGGGCAAACCTGTAGTCAGAATTCACAGCGTCATTCGGCCAAAGTCCTTGGGTGACCCACGACCCGGCCGCGTCCGACAAAACCCAAAGACGCTGGGAGCGTCAATTCCTGGTTGAAAATCCCGATCTGCAGCTTGCCTCCGCCCGCGACACAACATCGGTTCGATTCGGGATCTTGTAGACACGCTCTCGCGAGGGGCGCATCTCCCGATTGCTCGTAGCGGCGCGGCCCGCCTTCGCGCAAGGCTACGGCGTGGCAAGCGTTCCGCGCCGTCGGAGCCGGACGCGGCTACCGGTTCAGCCAGGGCCCCATTGTGCCGATACCTGTTTCAGAAACCCATTCCTCCCGTGTCACCCCTGTCCATACGTCGCGTCTCCGCGTTGACGGCTCTGTTGCTGTCGACTTCTTTCGCTCTCGCCGCACCGGTCAAGATTGGTGTTCTTTTGAAAGCCAAGAACGCGTTCTGGGACGCGTTGGACAAGGGTGCGATGGAAGCGGGCACCGCACTCAAGGTTGACGTCGTCGTCAAGGCGCCGCCAACCGAGTCGGATGTCGCCGTCCAGGTCCGTTTGCTCAATGCGTTGGTTGCGCAGGGCATCCAGGCGCTGGTCATCGCGCCGAACGACAAGGACGCGCTCGCCGTACCCGTGGCGGCCGCTGCGGTCAAAGGCATCAAGATTGTGGTGATCGACTCACCGCTCGCCGGCAAGGCGGCCGGCGTGATCATTGGCACCGACCAACATTCCGCAGGCGTCGCCGCCGGCCATTTTCTCGCAGGCCTCCTTGCCGATGCGGACGAAGTGGCGATCCTGAGACATAATCAGATTGGTGGCGCAACCGCCGAGCGCGAGAGCGGTGCGCTTGAAGCATTGCGCGAGGCTCACCCAAAGCTCGTGATCCACGGAGACATTTACGCGAGCAGCGAGCCTGGAACCGAGGGGGAAAAGGTGAAGCTCTTGCTGGCGAAGTACCCGGCAATAACCGCGGTTTTCGCTTCAAGCACCCAGGGCACGATGGCGATGTTGAAGGAGATCGAGGCCGAGCATCTGGTCGGCAAGGTCCGCCTCGTGGGTTTCGGTTTCAACCTGAATGCCGGCGTGGCAGCGGCAATCGAGGCGGGAGCCGTGCAGGCGTGGGTCGCACAGCTGCCAAAGGAAATCGGCTACAAATCGGTGGAAACCGCACTGGCGCTCGTCAACGGCCAAACCGTGCCGCCAGTCATCCACACGGACTTCCTCGTCATCACCAAGGACAATCTCAAGGACGCCAAGGTCCAGGCGCTGCTGAATCTCTAACCCGGAACCAGTTGGTAGGAAGGTCGCTTGCGAGCGATGGTCGCCGCATCGACCCGGCTGCCAAGGCGCATCCATGCAAATTGCAGGATGGATCTTCCTGACCCGCCTCGCTACGGCTGATATCCGCCGGTGATGTATTGCTTCAACTGCTCGGCCTCCAGCCGGTGCACATCCGAGGACCAGCGAAGAACGTCGCCGATGGAGATCAGGCCGCGCAATTGCCCGTCATCCAACACCGGCATGTGCCGGAACCGCTTTTCAGTGAAGGCATCCATCACCTGCTGAATCGGCGTGTTGGAATCGACCGTCATCGGATCGCGCGTCATGACCTCGGAGAGCCGGGTTGCTCCCGGATCCTTGTCTGCCGCCACAACCCGCCAGAGCAGATCCCGTTCTGTGAATATGCCGACGAGTTTTCCGCCCTCCATCACAAGCACGGAACCGACATTGCGACGTTTCATCTCGCGCGCGGCATCGCTGACAATCACATCGGACGCCACGGAAACGGTTGCCCGCCCTTTGCGTTCAAGCAAAACAGAAATCGAGGTATTCATGGGGTCGTTGGTCCAACGAGACATTAGCCAACTTGCCGCGGCCATCAACTTCGGCAATCGTTTTTTCAACCCTTTGGAAACAGCCGGTCCAGCGCCCCCAGACTTTTCAATGGACCCTTCGCGGGCACCGGAACCGCCGCCGGAGGAGGCAGGCGTTCTGTTTCATCTGCCGCGTCTGTTGCTCGCGGACCGCCCTCCGCTGCCGGCCGCCGCAGTGCGGCCAAGGCCCGGTCGAGCTTCACAGCGGACACCGCCTCAACCGTGCCGAGTTCCTGCGCGAACAGGCTCACGCGGTATTCCTCGACCAGCCATCGGAAGCGTTCCTCCACTTCGGAACCGGTCGATTTCGCCTGCAGCGCCGCCACGGCTTTCACGTAGGGCTCCAGCCGTTTCGCCCGCTCCGAATCTCGCGCCGGATTCTCCTTCCATCGATCAGCGCGCAATTTCATTGCTTTCAGGTAACGCGGCAGTTGGGCCATCTGCGGGTACGGCGTCGCCGCGACGAAACCAGCAGGGAGAAGTGCCTCAAGGTCGCCCGCAAGATCGGGATAGGCGCGGGGATGCATCAGCAACTCCTGCCGAAGCGTCAGGATCTCCCGCAACAAACCCATCAGGCGCGGCACGACCCCGCGCAGATCCGCCCGTGCCCGCTCAAGCTCGCGCGTGAACGCACCCTCCGTCAATGGCGCAACGGGCCTCCCACACACCCAGCGCCGCAGTGTGGCCCCGGCCTGCTCCTGCAGCATCTCGACGGAAATCCACGCCGCCGCAAGCACACCGAGCCCGCGCAGGTCCCGCAGGTCGCGCTGCAACCAGGCCAGTTCGTAGCGGAGTGCAAGTTCGAAAAGCTGAAACAGACCTCGACCCATCGCAGTCCGAGCCTCCTCCGGCGCCTTGAAGAGCCGGACCGCCACACCGGTCCTGTCCGGCACGAGCGCGGGATAGGCGTGGACCGGCACACCTCCCTGGTCGCAAACGTGCACACGCTCCGGAATCTCGCCGAATGTCCACGCAGTCTGGCCCTCCTTTTCCCACCGCTCCCGCGCGCGTCGCCATGCAGCAGGATCCTCGCGCGAGACCTCCGCGCTGAGCTGCCGCTGATGCTGCTCCACCATCCTGTGAAGTTCGCCGAGGTCGCGGCTGGCCGCCAGGGGCTGGCCGAACTCATCGACAACCTGCACGCGCACCCTCAGATGATCAGGAAGGGGTTTCTCCGCCCAGACATTGAGATCGACCGCCAGCTGATGCGCCTCGCGGAGGTAGCCTGCCAGCGTCTCCGCCAGCGAATCCTGATGCCCCCGGAGTCGGGCGCGCTGCGCGACCGCCCGCGCCGCCATCTTCGCGGTCTCCGCCAGCGGGATCAAGAGGCGCCGCTGGCCGATTGGCAACGCCTTCAGCAGATGCAGCACTTTCTCGTCGAGGTGGCCGGGCACCGCCCAGTCGAGCGCAGCCGGAGTCAGCGCCGTCGCGTCGCGCATCGTTACGGTGATCGTGACGCCGTCTTCGTCCTGCCCCGGACGATAGGCATACTCAATCGGCAGCACGCGGTTCTCGATCGGCAGGTCGTCGGGAAACGCCGCCGCATCGTGCGCTGCGTCTTCGGCTCCGCGCAAATCCTCGGCTTCGAAGCAGAGGAACGTGGGCTCCGCCATCCGCCGCACCCGCACCAGATCGACCAGTTCGGCCACGGAGCTGACACCGGCCCAGGGCGCGCCGTCCGTTTCCTTGCGTTCGCCGCGACCGCCCGACTTCGCGTGGCCGCCCGCCGTCGCTAAAGCCATGGCGGGCAGGCTGGGCGCGCCGCCGCTGCCCTCCTCCTGCAGCAAACGCGCCGCATAGAAACGGTAGATCGCCTCGTCGAGATTCAGGTAGCCGCTGCTGCGCGTCCGCGTCAGGACGATTTCGACCTTGTCGCGCACCTTGCGGTTGTGTGCGAGAAAATCGAGCGGCCACGCGATGGTGTCGTTCACCAACCCCTCCCGGATGAACAGTTCGGTGGCGTGGACCGGGTTGACCTTCCCGTAACCCACCGCGCGCGATTCCAGCTCGAGACCATAGAGCCGCGACCGGCGTTTCACCAGGACACGGCCGGCTTCGGTATTCCAGAATGGCTCAGTATGGCTGACCTTGAGCAGGTGCACACCGAGATCGACGGCCCAGGCGGGGTCCATTCGCGCCACGGTTCGCGCATACACGCGGGTGGTTTCGACAATCTCCGCAGCCATGATCCAGCGGGCCGCGCGCCGTTCGCGCGGGCCCTGGCCCCCTGTAGCCTCGGCAGAGGACGGTTTCTTCTTCGCCTGGGATTTCACATACAGTCCTGAACCGGGAAACAGCGTCACCTTGCGATCGTGCGTGGCCTTGTAGAGTCCACTTTGTTCGTCGAAGAACGCGATGCTTCCAAGCAGTCCCGACAAAACGCTCCGATGAATCGCACGGTAAGCCGGCGTGCCGAAGGCGGAAACGGAGTCCTGGGTTTTGGGTTTTGAGTTTTGGGTTTTGGGTTTTGGGTTTTGAGCGTGATGTTTGGGGTTTTGAGTTTGGAAATCGGGGCGTGCGATTCCTTCCTTGGAGTTTGGGTTTTGGAATTTGAAACTTCCTCCGGACGAAACTCCGTCCCAAACGGACGTGATCTTGAAATCCCGTCGCTCTTCCAGCACCTCGACCAGCTGGTCGTGGATATCCCGCCATTCACGCATGCGGGTGTAGGAAAGGAAGTGCTCGTGGCAGAACCGGCGCATCCGGGTCTGTGTCATCTCCTCGAACTCGTCGTGAAACGCCTCCCAGATGTTCAATAGCGTCAGGAAGTCGGAATCCGGATGCACAAAGCGCCGGTGCGCCGCGTCAGCCTGCTCCTGACGGTCCAAAGGACGCTCACGCGGATCCTGGACGCTGAGTCCGGCGGCAATGATCAGCACCTCCCGAAGACATTTCTCAACGCCGGCCTCAAGGATCATCCGACCGACGGTGGGATCGACGGGAAGCCGGGCCAGTTCCCGACCCAACGGCGTCAGTCGCCAGCCATTCATCCGTCCCGCCTCCGACTTGTCGCCGGGGGCGCTTGTCCTGAGCTTGTCGAACGGATTGACCCCGGCCAATACAGGGGCGAGAGCAAGCGATGTAGCCGGCCGCGCCGAGGCCGATTCGGGGTCAAGGATCCCGACTTCATCGTCGCCCCCGGCTACAGCGTCGCTCCCGCCCAGGACAATCGCTCCGAGTTCCTCGAGCAGTTGATAGCCAGCGCGGACCGCCTTTGCGGGCGGCGCGTTGATGAATGGAAAGCGCTCGATGTCTCCGAGACCGATCACCTTCAGGCGCAGGATCACGTCGGCAAGATTGCACCGTTGAATTTCGGGCTGGGTGAACCGCGGCCGCTCGAGAAAGTCCTTCTCGGAATAGAGGCGGATGCACACGCCTTCGGCCACGCGACCGCAACGCCCCTTGCGCTGGTCGGCACTGCTTTGCGAAACCGGCTCGATCGGCAGCCGCCGGGTGCGCGCCTGCGGCGAATAGCGGCTGATGCGCGCCAGCCCCGTGTCCACCACGAAGCGGATTCCCGGAATCGTCAGCGACGTCTCTGCGATGTTCGTTGCGATGACGATCTTGCGGTGCTGTGTCGGAGCGAAGACGCGCTGCTGCTCGGCGTTGGTCAGGCGTCCGAACATCGGGATGACCTCGGTGCGGGCAAATTTCCTGCCCTCGATGAGATCGCGCGTCTCGCGGATGTCGCGCTCCGCCGGCATGAACACCAGAATGTCACCCGAGGAACTCTCCCGCAGAATCCGCTCAACGGCCTCAACCGCGCCGTCGATGTAGTGCAACGCCTCGGACCGCGTGTCCGGCGCGTCGTCCGCTGCGGCGTCTGAGCCAAACTCATCCAGCGGCGCGTAAATCACCTCGACGGGATACATCCGGCCAGAGACCTCGATGACAGGCGCGTCGTCGAAAGCCCGGGAGAACGCCCCGGTGTCGATCGTTGCCGAGGTGACGACAATCCGCAGTTCGGGCCGGCGGAATCGAAGCTGGCGCAGATGTCCAAGAAGAAAATCGATGTTGAGCGAGCGTTCATGCGCCTCGTCGATGATGACCGTGTCGTACTCCCGCAGGAGCGGATCGCCCTGCAACTCGGCCAGAAGCATTCCGTCGGTCAGATATTTGATGACCGTCTCCGGGGACGTGTGATCGGCAAAGCGCACCTTGCAGCCGACTTCGCGACCCCAGGGCACGCCCAGTTCCTCGGCAACGCGCCGGGAGATGGAAAGCGCGGCCACGCGCCGCGGCTGCGTGCAGGCGATGCGGCCCTCGATGCCACGGCCGGCCGCCAGACACATTTTTGGAATCTGGGTCGTCTTGCCCGAACCGGTTTCACCGGAGAGAATGAGCACGGAATGCTGCTGAACCGCGGCGGTGATCTCCTCGACCCGCGCGCTGATCGGCAGCTCGGGAGGGAAATCCAGGCGAAAATTGGCGGCGCGGCGGGTCATGCGAGGGGATTACCAGTTTCCTGTCATCCCAGCTCAATGACAAGGTGAACGCGCGGCATGGGGCGGTCCATACTCGCTGATTGGCATCCGACAGCGCATCAGCTACTGTGGGCGTCAATGCGACCGCCGCGACTACCGGAGGAGATTCTGCGCCGTGTGATCAGACTCTCATGTCTGAACGGTTGGAGCGTGGTGATCTTCGCGGGAGTGTGCGCAATCGGTTCTCTGGTGTTCCGCGACTTCTTTGGCGCCTTGATCGGTCTGCTCGTGACACTTGGAGGAGCCATGGAAGTTCGGGGTCACCTGATGCTCAAGCGCAACAACATCGGCGGCATGCGCTGGCTCGTAGCCAGCCAGCTCGCGGTGCTGGCCGTCATCTGGGCCTATGCAATATCGAGGCTTCTCAGCTACGACGACCGGATGGTGCGCGAGGTCATTACCCCCAAGATGCTCATGTCGCTCAACGAGCTTGGGCTCACCCTGGCGGACATTCTGCCGCTGGTGCGTCGCATCGTTGACCTCTTGTATGGCAGCGTGTTGGCCACCACGCTGATCTACCAAGGCGGGATGGCGCTCTTCTATCGCCATTGCACGCCAGCAGTGAATACGGCATTGAATCCGGCACGGCGGGCCGGCCAATCTGGCTGACTGTTGGAATGATGGCCCCGCCATCTTTCCACTGCGCGATTTTAGCCAGCAAACAGCGGCTGGCTCGGGATCTGCTATAAGAATGTCCTGTGGAGCATTCTGAAATCCTCAGGAGGCCAATCCTCGACAGCCGCAAGCTGCTCGCCTTTGTGACCCTTGCGCGCTGCTGCAGCTTTTCGCAGACAGCCCGTGAGCTCTTCCTCACGCAGTCCGCCGTGAGCCACGCCATCAAATCCTTGGAGGACGAGCTTGGCTGCCGTCTCTTCGACCGACTGGGCCGGCGAGCGCAACTCACGCAATCTGGGCGGCATCTGCTCGAGTACGCGACCCGGATCCTGGACGAAATGCAGCTCGCTCGAGCAGATCTGAAAGCGATCGATCGACCTGGAGTGCAGCAACTCTCAGAACCGTGGCAGAAGGTCGCCGGCCGGTAATTCATATAGCGCGGCTCCGCACTTTGACTTTCCCGCAGCCGGGAGCTAAAGTGGTTCTGTCCTATGGCAGAATCAGGCATTCATTGCTGTGAAGCCAAATTGCATCGTCGCCGGTCCCCGCAGATCCGGCCGGCTTTGAGCCTCCGTCCGAATTGAGGGAGCCATGACAGAAAACGGCTCCATCGGCGCGGAATCCCACTACCGCACAATCCTGGAGCGATTGTCTCAGGGGGATTATGCGGTCGAGAAGTTTCCTGCCGACGATCCCTTGGGCAGCTCCTTCAGTTTGCTCATCGACCGGCTTCGGCTGGATCGCGCCAAGCGTGAACGCCTCAATGACATCATCCTCCGTGTCAACTCGGGCCTGTTTCTCGACGAAATCCTCGATGACATCTACCGGGACTTCAAATCGCTCATTCCCTACGACCGCATCGGCCTCTCCTTCGTCGAGGATAATGGAAATACCGTGCGTTCCTACTGGGCCAGGAGCGATGCCAGGCCGCTGAAACTGGTCGGCGATTTCTCGGTCCCCTTGGCCGGCTCCAGCCTCGACGATATTTTCCGGACCGGACGGCCGCGGATCCTCAACGATCTGGAGGACTACCTCCGGAACAAGCCCCAATCGATATCGACCCGCTATATCGTTGAGGAGGGCTATCGATCCTCATTGACCTGTCCCCTGATGATCAACGGCAAGGCGGTCGGGTTCATCTTTTTCTCAAGCGTCCGACCCAACACCTATGCAGCCGCCCACGTGGAGGATTTCATCAGGGTGGCCGACCAGGTGTCCGCTGCCGTCGGAAAAGGGCGGCTGGCTTCGGAACTGCTCCGGAACCGTGAACAGATCGAGAGCCAGAACGAAAGACTGAGAAAGCTGGGCGAGAAGAAGAACATGTTTCTCGGCATGGCCGCCCATGATCTCCGGGGACCCATTGGATTCGCGAAAATGGCGGCGGAAAGAATCCTGACGGGCGACGCGACAATGGCACCCGAGATTCGTCGGAGTTTCCTGTCGGACATCATCAGTCAATCCGCCCACATGCTGGCGCTGCTGAACGATCTCCTGGATCTCAGCCAAATCGAATCCGGAACCTTCCAACTGCATCCCGTCCCGGTGGTTGTGGCCGACTTTCTGCGGGAGACTGTTGAGAGGCATGCCCGACTCGCCGAACCCAAGAAGACTCGCGTGGAATTGGAGTCCGCTCCGCAGGGAAAAATCCTGGCCGATCGGTTCCGGCTCCGCCAGGTCATGGACAATCTGATCTCCAACGCGATCAAGTACACTCCAGCCGGATCCTTGGTGCTCGTGCGTGCAAACCGGACCAACGGATTCTGGCGGATCGAGGTGCAGGATGAGGGGCCGGGTTTGACAGAAGACGACCAGGAGCGACTGTTTCAGGCCTTCGCCCGCCTCTCCGCCAGTCCCACCGGCAATGAAAAAGGCACCGGGTTGGGTCTGGCCATCGCTCGCCGGTTGATCGAGGCCCACGGAGGATCCATCGGTGTCCGGTCGATCCCGGGTCAGGGCGCCACATTCCACCTTACCATTCCGGCAGCGGCGGCCTGAGGGTCAGGTCCGCGCCGTTGTAGCCGGCCGCGCTGAGGCCGGCCGCCGCCCGCGGTCTACGGTTTCGCCAGTCCCAGAAACTCGCCGATCCATCGCTGAACCGCATCGTTTTCCTCCGGAATTATCGGATGGTTTGCCTCGAGGGCGAGAGTCAGCATCTTGGGTGCGGTGATCTGGTTGAAGGCGCTGAACGTCGATGTCGGCGGACAGGTCTCGTCGTTGTAACCCCAGGCATAGTGGCCGGGGACCTTGATCCGTTTGGCGAAATTGACGGTGTCGTAGTAGGCCGTCGTTGCGATCTTCGCGGGCGTTGCGTGGAAATTCTCCCCCGTCTTCGGATCCGGCCGGAACATGTGCGGCCAGCCGCCGGCGCGCCCGTGCAGGTAACCGGTGACGTCGCAAAATGCGGGAAACTGCGCGGCACAGCCCTTGACGCGCGGATCCAGTGCCGTGGTGACGATCGTGAGCTGTCCGCCCTGGCTGCCGCCGGTGACGAACAGGTTCTTGCCATCGTAATTCTCCCGCGAAGTCAGAAAATCGTTGGCGCGAATGCAGCTCAGGTAGACGCGCCGGTAGTAATAGGTGGCCTTGTTGTCCAGGTTGTACGCCCAATAGTCCATCAACGCGCCGGTCCGCATCTGGTCGTAGATTTCGGCAGGCAGGTTCACCGGGATTCCGTGGATGCCGATTTCAAGGGTGATGGCGCCGCGCGCGGCGAGCTCCTTGCTGCCGAAATACGGACGCACGCCCGCGCCGGGCACACGGAGAATGGCGGGATATTTTCCCGGCTTCACCGGTTCGCAGAGCATGCCGTAGATGCGCGCCTGATACTGGCCGCCGCCCGCCAATCCGACCGTCCGGAAGCTGACGTGATAGACATTCACCGCCGGCGTGCACGCTTCGGGCTGAAGCGTCAGGCGCGCATCGAGCGGGACATTTGCCAGCTCGGCTTTCCCCGCGTCCCAGAACGCGTCGAAGTCGGCCGGCTCGGTCTGCGTCGGCTGGATCTTCTCCGGCGCGAAGCCCGCCGTTGCGAGTCCGCGGTATTTCCTCCCGGCAACCTCGGCGTTGACGATGCAGCGGAGAAAGCCCGGCACGCTCATCGTTCCGCCGTCGATGATGATGCCTCCCGCAGGCACCGTGGCGGTCTTCTCCGCGGCAGGCAGCATCTCGGGACCGACCGTGTAGGTCACTATGGCGCCGTCGAGCGGCTCGTTGTCGGCCATGACTGTCACGGCAAACCGAACGCCCTCGCCCGGCTTGTAGGTCCAGTCGCGATGGTCGGGCGCGACCCGCACCTGCACCGTGGCCACCCGCGCGGAGGCGGGCACGGGGACTGGTGCGACAACATCGGCAGCCGGGACGAGAACCGTGCCCGCGAAAATGGCAGCAAGAACCAGGGATCGGATTGTAGTCCTCATGATTGGATTGAAAACGGGCTTGCGACCGTCGCTGCGGCGTGAATCCATGCGTTGTGCTGGGTGACAAGCAGCGCCTTCGCGCCCAGGAACGCGAATCGGAAACTCTGAAGTCGCCGGCGAATGGAGAAGGCGCTCATTCTCGGCCGTGGGGTTTTGCCCTCACCTGTTTCTCGGTCACCCACCCGTTGGACGCGGCATCAACAGCATCGAACATCGGTATGTATGGCTTGATGTCGAGCAACGGCGTCCCATCAAGGACGTCGAGACCCGCCACAGCCAGGACATTGCCCTCACGGCGGACCAGTCGGACGATCGAAATGCCGATCCCGTTCGGACGGCACGGGTGCCGCGAAGCATAGATGCCATGCGGCTTGTCATCGAGAAACGTGGGCCTGACCAGCTCGATTTTCCCAGCCCGGTCAAACTGGTAGAAAAGGTACAGGTGGGAAAACGTTTCGATATCTCTTAGGCCATCTGCGTATTCCTGAAATACCTCCACGGTCCCCTCAGCGTTTGAGGAGCAGGCAGGCTGGATTGGGCACTCGTTTTTCGTCTTATGCGGCGAGTGAATGCTTCCGATGGGGTGAATTTCCATACGATCTTTCCGGTGTAGCGCGGAAATCCGTGAAACCCTACAGCATAGCCGCCGACAACGAGGTACTCAACGCGGTGCTTTTCGAGTAACTCGATAAACTCTCGGAAATGCTTGTTGAGGATCATCGGGTTCGAACGTGCGGCGGCGAATCAGCTCAACGGCTTCGAGACGGGCAGCGGGCGTCTGAGCGGCCCAATACTCTGTCCGCCGGTGAGGCTCGTGAAGGCGTCGCTTCGCGATGAACTGAGACGTGCTCATCGGGTATCATTTTGTGGACCGACTCTGCTATGGCAAGTGATCCTTTGCCCCTGACGCTACCGACCTTCGATGCCGGGAGGAGGCGCGACGGGTGCGTCCCTGTCGGCCGTAGGCTTGGCGGAGGCTGATGCACGAGGCGTGACCGACGGCCGAATTGGCAGCGATATCTGGTTGGCCTATTTATTCGTAATGAGTCCACATCCGGATGATTTTCACCGCCTTTTTTTCTGGGTAGATCTGATACACGAGTCGGTGCTGGATATTGATCCGGCGAGACCACGCGCCATCGAGATCTCCGACCAACTTCTCATATGCTGGCGGGCTCTGAAACGGATCCTTCTTCAGAATCTCAAGCAGGCGTTCTGCTTGGGGCCGAAGATTGCTGGACGCCAGCTTCTTGGCGTCCTTCAGGGCTTGCTTGGTGTAATAGAGCTGCCAGGTCACCAGGTGATTTCAGTCTTGGATTTGCTCAACGGCTCTCGTAATCCCCTCCGGATCGACTCGCGCATTCCAGGAATCGACAGAAGGTAGAGCGTCTCCTGAATGCTCCGCCAATCGTCTTCGGCCACCAAAACCGCATTGCTGCGCTTGCCGGTGATCTGGATGGGGACGTGGGAAGCGGCAGTGTCGTCGACAAGCTGATAGAGCCTGGAACGAGCTTGGGTGACGGGAATAGAGGTCATACCGGGAGCGTACGGTTAAGCGTACGTCTGTCAAGCTGGTTCTTTCTTGGCACAAAACCGTGCCCGAAGAGTACCGGCTCGCCCTGGACCAGTGCATCGAACGGGTATCCCGGCTCGATGAACTGCTGGAAGCCCAGGTGCCGCAGTGGTGCCACTATCCGGCCGTGCAGGCGTTGATGGCGATGCGCGGCTTTCAATTGATCGCCGCCACGGTGCTGGTGGCCGAGATTGGCGACATCCACCGCTTCGCGCACGACACACGTATTTCAGCTCGCTCACGGTTCCTTGGCACCAAGGAAACGCATGCAAGATTGACGTCGCCCTTGTTCGTACGGATCGGACGTTGTTCCCTGCCGCCCGCGGCGGATTTTCCCTCATCCGCTTCCACTCACGTCGCGGACCAGAATTCCTTTGTCTCCGCTTGACTCCACGCAGCTATATCAACGCTCAAGGCGAGCCGGGAGCGACGCTGGCACGCGCTCCTGCGCCCGCAGGAGGCGTGACAGCGGTGCGACTTGGCTCCGCCGCCTTAGGCGCCCGGTTCATTCTGAAAGCGGCGTGACATACTCCAAGCTAAAAGCCCAAAAAGGATAAGAGGCATAGGCCAATCCAAATATGTCCCCCAAGAAATAGGCGGGTGAGGTTGAGACCAGAAATGACTAGCAATGGCCAAAAACAAAAGAACAAGTTCTACAACCAATACACATAAAAGGAACATCTGCGTCCATCGTAAGGCAGATGATCGGCTCAGAAATAACCAAATCCCAAGCGGCAAAGCCAAACAAGACGTGATGGGGATAATCAATGCCATGCCCATTATCATCGTGCCCTGACGCAAAACGATAAAGATGTAAACCAGACTAATCAGTGCTTGAAAGCCCCGGAGGGCAAGTGCACCCGCCACAAACGTTTGGATTTGTCTGGATGATATGTTTTGGGTTCTTCGTCGTTTTCAGTGGAATAAGCCCGACTGCTTGGGAAGCATCGGAGGATGCAACCTGAGCAAATGTTTGAGCGGCTGTTGAACCTGGGCGGCGAGTGGAAGGTGACACGGGTGACGCTGGAAGGGGAGGTTCTTCGTTGATTATTGTGGGTCGTCGAGGGAAGTGATGAAAGGGGTATATGAAGCGAGAAACCGACCGGCATGTGCTTAGTTTTTTCCGAGACCTCCTGGAGCTAAAGGAGCCGTGGAGGGTG